>Ga0256845_1001138_pt1 | contig 22201 bp, 21 predicted proteins | sample RiftiametaG_FD_189101 | JGI IMG/M metagenome (GOLD analysis project Ga0256845, IMG submission 189101) | Tube worm associated microbial communities from hydrothermal vent at the East Pacific Rise, Pacific Ocean - Riftia | ecosystem: Host-associated > Annelida > Integument > Unclassified ... | reverse complement strand
CAGATCGTCGAATCGATGTAGCGGCTACAGCCATCACCGCCGGAATGACGGTGGATCAGTTGGCCAATTTAGATTTGTCGTACGCTCCTCCGTTCTCTCCCGCCATGGATAATATTCTTGCGGCGGCCAATATTTTGCGCAACAAAATGGATGGTCACATGGACGGGATTTCGCCAGTAGATGTGCTGGCGCTTAAAGAAGCGGGCGAAGATTTTGTCTTCTTGGATGTTCGTACGCCTGCCGAAGTGGAGCAGATGCGAATCGAAGGCGCGACGCATATTCCGTTGGGTGCGGTGCGCACTCGAATGAACGAGCTGGATAAATCTAAAATGATTATTGCGTTTTGTAAAATTTCTCTGCGAGGTTACGAAGCCGCTCTTATTTTAAAACAGGGCGGATTTACAGATGTTAAAGTAATGGACGGCGGCATTTTAATGTGGCCGGGCGAATTAAAATCAGGAAAATAAATTTAAGGAGATAAGGAAAATGAATATTGCAATCCCAACGGCACAAGGAAAATTGTGCGCACATTTTGGCCACTGCGAAACCTTTTCGATGGTTGAAGTAGACGATCAGAAAATTGTAAAAACGGTGCAACTTGATCCCCCACCCCACGAACCCGGCGTACTGCCCAAATGGTTGGCGGAACAGGGAGCTAATGTGATTATTGCTGGAGGAATGGGTCAACGCGCTCAACAACTCTTCACGCAACAAGGCATTCAGGTTGTGGTTGGCGCAGCATCTGACTCGCCTGAAAAATTGGCAGAAAACTTTTTGCAAGGAACGCTTGAAACAGGAGCCAATGCCTGCGACCATTAAAAGTTGTTGTTAAGGATAAAGATACAAAGGGGGCGTTTTAAAAATGCGCCCTCTTTTTTCTAACAGATAAACGGAAGGAGGAAAAAATGCCCTTATTTGAATATCAATGTAAAGCGTGTGGACATCGCTTCGAAGAGTTGCAAAATAGCACCGAAACAGAAGCCCCTCTCTGCCCAAAATGTAAATCCAAAACGGAGCGACAATTTTCAACATTTAGTGCAGCCATTCACGATGGTGGTTCTTGCGACTCAGGAAGTTGCTCAACGGGATCTTGCCCAACAGGAACTTGCCCATTCTCTTAACAAAAAGATCTTATATGAAGGAAACCAAACAAAACAGAGCAAAAGGTTTAGACTGCGAATTTTCAAAATTGTTACACAAAGGAAAATGGGCCAATGCCGATATTTACCGTACGGAAAAAGACGAGAGGCAATCTATTTGGAAAGGATTTTCTTTTCGCTCGTTTTGGGTACGTTGGACAATCGGATTGATTCTCACCCATCGAGAGGTGAAAATCCTAAAAAAGCTGCGTCATATTTCGGGCGTTCCCAACAAAATAAAGCAACGATGCATTTACTGCTTTGAATACGCCTATCTTGAAGGAACCACCATTGGAACTATTTCAAACCAGCAAATAAAGTTGCCCAAAAGCTATTTTTTAGAGGCTGAAAAACTACTCGAAAAAATGCACGCTCAACATATTGTTCATTTGGATCTTCGTCGCGGAGAAAACTGGCTTGTACAACCCAATAATAAACCCGCAATTATCGATTTCCAAAGTGCGGCTCAAATAAAAATTCTACCAAAAGCACTCCAACAAAAACTCTACGACATTGACTATTCCGGTCTCTACAAATTTTGGATCCGACTATGCGAAGAACCTCTTACGCCCGAACGACAAGAGCTACTAGACCGTGTAAACAAAATGCGCAAATTTTGGTTGATGCGAGGATATGCTTTTAAAAAAATGAGAAAAAAGAAGAAAAAATGAGTACATTTGAATATAGCCCAATTGGAGTGGTTCACACGCCGTTTACTGAACGCGAAGGAATGCCCATTCAACCTGCGGGAGCAAAAGGCGTTCAAGGAACAATTGAACTTTTTGAGGAATATCACGACGGATTAAAAGATCTCGACGGATTTTCACACCTCATTTTAATCTACCATTTTCATCAAAGTTCGGGATTTAAAATGCAGGTTACGCCCTTTATGGATTCCACTCTTCGCGGGGTATTTTCTACCCGTGCGCCAAGTCGACCCAATCCGATTGGGCTGTCTATTGTGAAGTTAAATCGAATTAAAGATGGCGTTTTGTTTGTTGAAAATCTGGATCTGCTGGATGGAACTCCGCTACTCGACATTAAACCGTACGTCCCAAAATTTGATCAACAAACTCAAGTGAAAACGGGCTGGTTAGAACAGACCAAAAGCGATATAACACAACACAAAGCAGACGATCGTTTTAAATAAACAAAATGGAGAATCAACATGGCAGGAAAACAAAAAGCAATTCGAGTTAGCTTCCCTGGTGGAAAACGAGTAGACGCACACTATGACGGGCGAACCGTTCACACCGACCAATCCGTAAAAAATGGTGGAGAGGGTTCTGCCCCCGAACCGTTTGATCTGTTTTTTGTTTCGATGGCAACCTGCGTCGGCATTTACGTACTAGAATTTTGCGAAGCACGAGACCTAAACACCGAAGGTCTTTCGGTAGAATTGCTCTCCGATTTTGATCCAGAAGAAAAACGTTTCCCAAAAATTGGAATCAACATCACACTGCCAGAAGCCTTTCCTGCTAAATACAAAAAAGCGATTTGGCGCACCGCTAATTTGTGCACCGTGAAAAAACACATTTTAAATCCGCCCGAATTTGCCATCACACTCGATGGCGAATTACTTGAAGCGTAAGTTGTACTTTTATATGAGCCAACTTATTTAGGAACACATTTCACAATATATTTTTTGGTACTGGCTGCAAGAAAGATTTCTCCCTGCTCATTTATGGCCACAGGAATATAACTGCATCCTTTTACCAACTCCTCAAGCCCCTCAATCTGTTGTGCCGTTTTATATGTTGGATCATAAATCTTCACCCGCGTCGGATCTTTTTCTACCGTAACCAAACTTCCGTCGGGCAAATAACCCAAGCTAACAGGATTGCAGCACCCATGAAATTCCGTTAGCGATCGACCTCGCTTCCCAAACGAATGTACCAATTTTCCCTTCATATTAAACTGCTGCACATTAAATGCACCCAAATTTGCAACAACGTACGTTTGATTGGGTCCCTCACAAAAATCAAAAAGACCACAGCAGAGTCGAAACCCTTTTTTGATGCGGATTTTTTTGCCGGTTTTTGCTTTTAAAATAAAGAGCGCATGTTGATATTGATCCGCCACAAGCAATTTGCCATCAATGATTCGTGCCGCTGTTGCGGATTTGGGTCCGGCAAGTTTAAGCGACTTTATTTTTTTACCGGTAAGATCAAAAATGTTGCATGCAACCCCCTCGAAGGAGGTTAAGAAATATTTTCTATTTTTAATAATTTTTGGGGTGCGTTTTGTGATGGTAGAAAAGACATAAATCTTGCCTTCGGGACTCATAGCAAGCGCTGTTGTGTTTTTTAGCCCAGTGTCAAACTCACCCACAGATTTTCCAGATTTCGTCTCAAAAATTCGGAGCGTTCCCGATTTTTCGAGCACATAAATTTTATCCTTATAAACGGCAAGATAGGTAATAAGATTTTTACAAACCTTTGCACCAAACTTTTGTTCTACTTTATATGCGGGTGCAGCAAAGCCCGCACTCGAAACAAGTAGAGCAACAAACAACGAAATATAGCGAATCATAATAGAACCTCCAACGGTTTCTCTTTTACAGTTAACGATCAAGTTCCTCTTTCAATAGACGAACCAATTTTTCAGATGGAATATGTTCTGCACCCATCATACACGCTTGAATCCAATTTCGTTCAAGCAAATAACGGCTACGATAGCTCACCAAAACACCCTTCTGTTTCAGCCGATTCCCCAACACTTCCGACGAATATTTTTTTGGAACCACAATCGTCACAACCGACGGCATCGCACAAGATTCCGGCGCCAAAATTCGAGCATCAATTGCCCTTAATTTTTTGCGAATCGTTTGCGACCAATTGCGAATCGTTTCAAATCGAGAAGGCCAATCGTGCGTATCTAAAGCAGTTAAAAGCGCATGCACCAAATGGGACTGAATCGTGTAAGGAATTCCATTTTGGGCCTCATACACCCCCAGATCAAGCACACAGGGCAACGCATTTGGAGCAGGCAAAATTTGATGATGATAAAAAACCATCGAAAGGCCAGAAAGCGAGGCCAACCCCTTTCCACTGCTTGCCGATGCCAAATAAACATCGGTCAAATCAACGGGAATCGTACCAAGCGAACTCATACCATCCAGACACAACTTAAGCTGATGTTCTGTGCAAATTGATTTGTACAAATCAAGATCATTAAGCACGCCCGTCGAGGTTTCACAATGAACACTCCAAATCCAAGCCGCATCTGGAAACTTTTGAAGAGCTTGCTCTAAATCCGCACGTTGAAACGTTGCGCCTTCGGCCACTTCAACCGTATTAAAGTCAAGTCGAGCACCTTGTGCATTTTTCACAAGCCGGCGACCAAACTCGCCATTAACCAAAACAAGCCCCGGTTGTTGAAGGCGAGCTAACTGACCCGCAATTGCATCATTTGCAAGCGTGCCGGGTCCCATTAAAACCTGAACCTTTTTAGCATTAGCAAGCCGACAAAGTTGCTGACGTAACTTTTCAAAATCTTGAATAAAATGATGCGCACGATGCGAACAAGGTTTTTGATGAAGAACCTCACCAACAGGTCTTGAATAGTCAACAGGCCCCGGCAAAAAATTAAAGGCCAACGTATCGTCATTGGCTAATTCGGGTGTTTTTTTTGCAAAGGATCTAGAGCGGGTTTTAAGCTCTTTGTAGGCCTCCAGCGTCAAATACATAGGCTGATAAGGCGCTTCTTTGGTTCCCACCACAGGACCAAAAGGAACAAACCCAAGAAAACCATAAAGCTTGACCTGCCGAAGCGTTCCAGAAATCACCGCAAGATCGTGCCCCTGATCAATCGCATACTGAACCAGCGTAGCAATAAGCCCCTGCGAAATACGCGTGTACCGATACTTCTCCTCCACCGCAAGCAACCGAATCTCACAAAGCGAACGATCTTTTGGTAAATACGAATCAAGATTCTCCAACTTTGCATCCAACGAAAAAGGGCGCCTCCCCCGAAAAGCAATCATTCCTGCAAGCTCTTTCTCCTCCTCATTTACACAAATAATATAGGTGTTATTTTGATGAAATTTATCCACCAACTTCTTTTCATCATTCGGATGATGTTGCGGAATTTCTTCAACAAACGTTTTATAATTAAGCCGCAAAATTGCATCCAGTTCCCACGACTCCGTAGCGACTTTAAAAATGAAGCGATCCAACAAACCCATATTTACATCTCCCTATTCTCTCGTATTTTAACAAAGATTTTTTGGACTCTTTCACGATGCGTAAACACAATAAAAGCACTCACCATTCCCATTGCTCCAACTTGATGCGGAGGCATATCCAAAAAATATCCCACCAGCGGCAAAAACAAAAACGCCGTAATCCCTGCAAAAATAAAGCCCATTCGAAGCAATAAAAAAAGAAGCGTTAGCCCCAGCAATCCTCCGAGCAAAAGAGGGCTATAAGCCAAGAGCGCACCACAACTTGTGGCAATCCCCTTCCCCCCCCGAAAACGCAACTGAATCGGCCAAATATGCCCCGCAATAACAGCAACAAAAACCAGCGAAACCACGGGTTGAGAAAACCCCAACCGTTGAGCAACAAGCACCGCAACCAACCCCTTAAACCCATCAAAAAACAGGGTAAAATAAAAGCCAAAAGAGCCCAACAAGCGCTTTACATTTCGAGCACCCACACTCCCACTTCCATGCTCACGAATATCTGTTCCTATTTTAAAATGCACCAAATAATACCCCGCAGATATTCCACCAAGTATATATGCACAAAAAATAAAAATGCCCGCACTAAACCCCACAACACAAATCCTTCATATCAAACAAAACAGATAGCTCGAAAATAAACACACACTTTACCAACAAATAGCGCAAACACAACGTACAATCAGAAAATTTCTTCTCTATCTTAACAAAAAACACCTCCGCATTCATCTGACAAATCGGCAAGTCACACCATGGCATCAAAGGTAGATGAATAAAGATACGGTTCTGAATCCTCGTGTGGTTTTCATCGCTTCTGCGGATTGACACGATGGCTGGTAGATGATAAACACGCAGGCTTTTAGACCGAAGAACTATAAATTTGGAGTGATGAAGATGACAGAAAAAAAGAGCCAAACAAAGAAGGGTGCTTCTAATAAAAAGAGTCCTGCTACCCATACGGATGTAATGCCATTGACTGGAAAAATTAAGAAAAATAAACATTTTTCGATGAAGTTTCTTCGTGAACAGTTAGAAAATTTATTGATTTTACGGGAGCGCATTTCGGGTGAGATTTTATCGATTTCTTTAAATTCGCTAAGTTCAACGGAGCGCGATCCGTCGGTTTCGGATCAAGGTACGGATACGTTTGATCGGGAGTTTGCTTTAAATCAGTTGGGGTCCGAGCAGGAGGTTTTAAATGAAATTGATTCGGCGATTCGCCGCCTTGAGAATGGCACATATGGTATTTGCGAGATCAGTGGCGAAGTGATTAATCAGGAGCGTTTGCAGGCGTTGCCGTATGCACGCTACACGATTAAAACGCAGTCGGAGCTGGAAAAGGGTCAAACCAAATATCGAGCGTTTGGTTCAACGTTCCACTAGAGTTTTTTGGAGTCTTTTTATGTTTATTCTTGCGCTTGCTTTTTTTGTTGTTTTTCTGGATCAAATTACGAAGCAGGCGGTTCGGAGTCATTTGGCTTTCGGGGAATCATACCCGCTGATTGATGGATTTTTTAATTTGGTTTATGTGCGTAATGATGGTGCAGCTTGGAATATTTTAAGCGGTCATGGTTGGGTTCTAATCTTAACTTCGCTTTTTGTTTTGGGTTTGTTGTTGCGCTTTCGGGATTCACTTTTTGAGACACGCGGGCTTTTTCAACAACTTTTGTTGGGACTTTTGGTGGGCGGTATTTTGGGTAATTTGATTGATCGAATTCGCTTTGGTTGGGTGACTGATTTTTTAGATTTTGAGTTTGGAACATATCATTACCCCTCTTTTAATGTGGCGGATTCAGCGATCTGTATTTCTGTGGCGTTGTATTTTATTCATTATCTGTTTTTTCAGAAAAAGGAAGACAAAGAAACAATAGAAGTTGCTGGGGAATAAGGTGTTTAAAAAAACAGAACAACAAAACGCCTCTGCTTTTTTTCTGGTGGGACCGACGGCGTCGGGCAAAAGTTCGATTGCGCATTATTTGGCGGAAGAGCATGCTTGTGCTGTGGTGTCGGCGGATTCGATGAACCTTTATAAGGGGATGGATATTGGGACGGCTAAACCGTTAAAAAAAGAGCGCAAGATTGTGACCTATTTTGGGATTGATTTGGTTGATCCGTCTGAAAAATTTAGCGTGGCACGCTATTTGGAGGCGGTAAAACCAGCTTTTAAATCGTCTTCTATTCCTATTGTTTGTGGAGGAACGGGGCTTTACGTGAAGTGTCTTACGCAAGGGTTTGCATCGGTTCCGCCTGAAGATTGCGCGTTAAGAAGCAAACTAGAGGATCTTTCATTAGATGAATTACAAAAAAAAGTGAATGCGTGTTGTCCTCGGGTTTTTTCTGAATTAACGGTAGACGACAAACAAAATCCGCGTCGCTTGATTCGAGTTTTAGAAAAAGTAAGTGCAGGGCGTGATTTTTCGAAACAGACCACCTGGAAGGAAAACCCCAAGCCCCTTTTGGTGGGTTTGCACGTAGAGCGTAAGGTGTTGCACCAACGAATTGCAGCACGTGTGGAAAGGATGTACTTGGAAGGCTTACTCGATGAAGCAGAAAATCTTTTAAAACTGAATTTATCGTCAACCGCTCTACAGGCGATTGGCTACGCCGAGGCATTTCGTGTTTTGCAAAACAAATGTACTCTCGATGAGGCAAAAGAACGAACTATTATTCGAACTCGTCAGTTAGCCAAACGACAAATGACGTGGTTTAGAAACCAATTACGTGTCGAGTGGATCGACACCGCACAATACTCAACTCAGCACGCATTAGCAGAAGCCATCACACAGGCGTGGAAAAAATGCGGACCCACACCTGTGATGATCTAACTGCTTTTATTTTTTATCAGCACACTCAAGTGCGATAACCGAAACGTTGGCGTCGGGGGCTTCCGCAGGAACCTTTAGCGTAATTCCTTTTGCTGTTTTTGTGATTTTTAAATCGCTCTTTGGATCGGCCAGTAAATAGGCTCGCACAACCTTTTTTTGGAGCGGAACGGTTAAGGTTTGATCTTTAGGCCAATCAAATACATGTAGATAAATTTTGTCTCCTTTTTGCGTGGCGCGTCCAAATGTAAGTTTTTCTTTAAATGGACTCGGCTGTGTTCCATAAATAGCTTCGCCATTTACCTTCAGCCACAGGCCCATTTCATGCAGACGTTTAATGCTTTCTTGAGGAATCGATCCGTCACCTTTGGGCCCCACATTAAGCAGATAATTTCCACCTTTGCTTACAATATCAACCAAGTTTTGAATCAGTTTTTTTGTGGATTTCCATCGGTGATCGTACTCGCTATATCCCCAGGTTCCATTCATGGTCATGCACGTTTCCCACGCCATACCCGGAATTCCATTTGGTGGAATATGTTGTTCTGGTGTGCTAAAGTCTCCATACTTTGGATCAAGAGTTGGCTGTATGCCCGCTTTTCTCTGCTTCTTCGTTAACCATCCCGCTTCCGGCGAACGATAAAGCCGGTTGTTCATAATAATATTAGGCTGCGCCGTACGAACCATCTTTATTAAATTACTTGCACCCCACGCCTCTTCGCCTTGAAAATCTTCTTTACTGTAGTCCCACCAAAGAATGTCTACGGGACCATAATTGGTGACCAATTCTTTTACCTGCGCATGTAAATATTTAATATATTTCTTTTGATCGCGCTTTCCATTCGGATAGGGCTTTCCTCGTAAAGGATGAGGCAAACCTTTCGATCGATTATATTCATACTGATCGTGATGCCAATCAATTACGGAATGGTAAAACCCAACACGCAAACCATGTGCATGAGCAGCCTTAACAATTTCTTTTACAAGATCGCGATTTAAAACAGAACCCGCATCGTAATCGCTTACTTTTGAATCGTGCAGACAAAACCCTTCGTGGTGTTTTGTTGTAAAAACAATATATTTGCACCCCGCATCGGCTGCAACTTTTGCCCACTCTTCAGCAAAATCTTTAGAGGGTTTAAACAGAGGAATCGCCGCCTTGGCATACGTGTCGGTGTCCGCCTTAACGTGGTTTTGAATCCACTCCATGCCCCCACCCTTCTTTACTTTTTTTCCGTCCCAATTTCCCGCCAACCCCGAATAGAGCCCCCAATGAACAAACATTCCAAAACGCGCTTCTTTCCACCACTTCAACCTGCGCTGTTGATCCGCTTTGGTTAAATCTGGCGTTGTGGTTTCTGCAAAACTTGAGAGCGATGCAAATAGACCTATTAAAATGACCGTCGACGTTAATTTAAAAGCTGTTTTCATAGTACGGGAATTCTCCTTTTATGGTGGTTACAAGCTTTTGTTATCTCCTTTTTTATCAAAAATTTCAAGCAAATTGTCCGCTCAAAAAGAAGGGATATAAAATCAATTTAATCAGCATTAAGAACCATCAAAGTCAATTTTTTTTCGTTTACTGGGGACAGGCCCCAGAAAAAGATTGACGCAACAAACCCCCATATACTTGGGTAAATCCATTTTTTTGAATAAAAACTACCGATTCGAATTCTTCAACAGATGTGTTGTTACCATCTATTGGTCTCGGATTTTACTTCTGTTAGCTTGGCTTCAAGAAATGCTTTATCAATACATTCTTGCATTGCTTTTTTTGTTCGAGGATCCTCCAACGCTTTTTTTACATCGCCATAGAGCGAGTCAACATCCTCTACAACAAAATTAGCCTCTTTTTTTGGAGATGAAGCCGGTTCTTTTAGCACATAAATCAATATGGCGAGCCCTATAAAAAAGATTCCGAGAGTTAGAAAAATCCAACCGATTGACTTGGTCGTCACTGTTTTATCCTCCGTTAATTAATTATTTAACCCCTCCACTATTACATATTTAAAACATCGAAAGAAGTTGTTTTTCAAGTTGGATGGTCATACAGTAAATGGCTTCTGATTGTTTGTGGTTTTACTGTTTTCTGGGAGTAGTTTGTAGAATGAGGATGTGGCGTTTTTTTCTGTTGTTTGCTATCGGCTTTTTTTCTTTTTCGGCGTTGGCAAATACAACAAGTTCAACCAATGCACCGCCTCAAAAAATGTCGATTACACAAAAATTAATGGATCCCGAAGATGGGCATTTTGATCTATCGCAATGGCTTGGAACCGCCAAAGGATTTTTGCCCGTTCCCATTTTTATAACGGAACCTGCTGTAGGACTTGGTGGAGGTTTGGCTCTTGTTTTCTTTCACGATTCATTGAAAAATCGCGCAGAGCAGGCAAAAGAAAAAAATTCTGACGGAACACCCAAACGGGTTTCTCCCCCAAGTATGACGGGTGTAGCAGGCTTCGCCACAGAAAACGGAACCTGGGGTGGAGGTCTTTTCCACCTAGGCATCTGGAACGATGATTCGATTCGATATTTGGGTGCGCTGGCCTACGCTTCAATAAATTATGATTACTACGGCCTATTAAATCACCCCCGACCCATTACGGTTGATGGTCTATTTTTATTACAACAAGTGACTTTTCGTTTAGGCGAAAGCGACTTTTTTGCTGGGGTAAATTACAAGTTTATCTCAACAACGGCACAAGGGAATTCGGGTATATCACTCCCCCCTCCCGCAGGGAATGGTTTAGAGGTTCAATCAGGAGGCGCCAGTGCCATTATTGAATATGACTCTCGCGACAATATTTTTACACCCAACCGGGGGCTGAGTTCAAAAGCAGAATGGACCCATTTCGACGGGTGGTTAGGCAGCGACAACACCTTTGAGCAACTTTCATTTAAGAATCGGTTTTGGCATCCTCTCACAAAAAATCTTATTTTAGGTGTGCGAGGCGATCTCTCTTCAACAACTGGTGATGCACCATTTTATATGCTTCCGTTCATTCAAATTCGGGGAATTCCTGCAATGCGCTATCAGGGAGAACATGTATTAACCACCGAAGTAGAAGTGCGATGGGACGTGACCCCACGGTGGAGCTTAATCGGTTTTGCAGGAACGGGTTGGGCAACGCGCAATGATTTTAACGATTTACTTCGTGCTGATACACATCCCGCTGGCGGGTTGGGATTCCGCTATTTAACCGCTCGGTTATTTAATCTGCGCTCTGGGATTGACATTGCTTTTAGTGAAGAAGATTCAACCATTTATTTTGTAACAGGAACCGCATGGGGGCGTTGACTTTTTCAAGCGAGTGCGTAAAGTGAAAAAAACAGTAAAAAGGATACAATGAAAACATCTACCGTTATTCTATTCATTATTTTTGGATTTACCTCGGTTTTATTTGCCCAAAAAGAGCCACCAACAGATTCAAAGGTGAATTTACCAACAAAAGAAACCGCAATTTGGAAAAACGAAAGTTGGTCCTCTTTCCTCCCGTTAATGGCGGATGAAGCCTATAAAAATGGATACGAACTGCCCCTCCCCTTTGGAGTCGGTCTAAATTTTATTACGCTCAAACGAGATATCGAAGTAAAAAACATTCGCGCAGGTTTTAACGAGTTACACGATGTAACCGACCTCGTAGCCGTTGATGCCACAACCTATGTTGACACCTTAATCGCCCGAGTAGATGCTTGGATATTCCCCTTTCTTAATCTCTACGTCATGGGTGGATATATTCAAAACAACTCAAAAGTCTCCGCTAATTTTACCATAAACAACCCCTTCCCCGGTGGAGGAACCACCAACATTTCGTTAAACTCATCCGGCGAAATGTCTGGAACCCTCTTTGGCGGAGGCATCACCCTTGCCGCAGGGTACGCCGACTTTTTCCTTATGCTCGATGCCAATCTTTCCAAAACCAAACTCGACGGTGTTTTAGATGAAGCCGTTCAAGTTGGAATCTATTCCGTTCGAACGGGCTGGGACGGAACCATTGCACAAAAACCCGTTCGAATTTGGCTCGGTGGAATGTACTGGGATTCCGAACGCATCGTAAAAGGAACCGCAGGTCCCATTCACTTCGAAGTCCTGCAAGGCCCTGTAGATCCTTTTAACTTAACCCTTGGAACAAGTGTTGATTTATCCAAAACAATCCAACTTATTGCAGAATATGCATTTAATTTTGCCGATCTGCAAATGCTTACCCTTGGGGTAGGATACCGATTTTAACGCATCCCCCACCCCATTCTACTTGATATGAAAAAAATGATCCAGACATCTTCCTACAACAAACAGCACAACATTTCTCTTGTAAACAAAGCCTTTCGTTTTCTACTTGCTCTTCTCCCCCTCTCTCTTCTCCTCGATGCTTCAGCACAATTTATAATTAAAGAAGGAGACGACGAATCCGAAATCAAAACACGAACCTTTGTGCTTCCGTATATCTTTTCTACCGAAACGCTTGGATTTGGAATGGGGCTAGGCGCAACGTATGGACCTCAATCAGAAACACTCTATTACGGAACCGCATATATCACAGACAACGGATCCTCCTTCCTAATGCTGGGTGGCGATAATTTAAAAGTCCCAAAAATCGAACGCCTTCATCTACGCCCTTGGCTCTCATTTGGACACTTCACACACATGCGGGTTTACATCGACGGAAACCCTAAATTCCCAAACGAACGAGCGGGTTCTAACGAATCAAGCAAAAACAATTATCGAGAAGAAAACGCCAACGACATCATCGCCGACTTTGAATTTATTTACACACTTCCGTGGGGAAATTTTCGCGAAGACCCTGTTCACACCTACATCACACAAAACGGTCTACTCAAAGAAAACCCAAGCGGGGCAGAATCTTGGAACCCTCTACAAAGCGGTCGATCAACCCTTCTATTTCGACCCTACTACCGAAAACAATACACCGATGCAGAAGCCGGAGAAACCCTCTTTTTCCAAATCGGTTTCGAACACGACAATCGCGACTTTGTCCCCAACCCTCACCGCGGATACCTCTTTAAAACCACCCTCTCTCACGACCCAAACTGGCTAGCAGAATCTCGGCAATGGACAGCCTTAGAAGGCGAACTGGATGGATTCATCCCCCTTTGGGACACCACCTGGAGCCGCCAACAAACCCTAGCTCTTTCAGTATGGACCGCATACGCACCCACATATAACATCCACTCAAACTCCGACGACAACGGAAAACCCCCATATTTTGTTGGTCCCACACTAGGCGGATTTTGGCGAATGCGAGCCTATCCCGCAAACCGTTTTCACGACAAAGCATCAATCTACTACTCAGCCGAATACCGATTAATGCCCGAATGGCAACCCTTTGGAGAAATTGACTTGCTCGACCCGCTAAAAATCCGATGGTGGCAAATTGTGGGCGTAGTCGAAGTAGGCCGTGTTGCCCCCTCTTGGGATTTTGAAATGCTTCATTCCGACCTAAAATACGACTATGGAATTGGACTGCGCGGTATGTTTTATACCAGCGTCGGTCGACTCGACATCATGATGTCTGAAGAAGGAACCACCTTTTCGGTTATGTTTGGTCAATCGTTTTAAGTGCTGAACCCCAACTGCAGAAGACCCTCCTCCCCGATTAAAATACAAGCAGATATATGCGCTACCTAATAAGATTTTGCATTAGCTCAATAACCACAGGCAACCAAAGCGACTGGACCCGAGAAAATGATTTCTTACATCCAATCAACCATCAACGCTTGACGAAGTTTTTCTGATAAAACTTGACCCTAGCGACCCCATTAATTACAACTTGTTTAACCAACGAAAATAGGAGAACACAAATGAAAAAACAAATAGGCATTGCAATCTTACTTTTACTCGGGCTATCCGCCGGAACTTTTGCTGGAGAAACAAGCTTGGCGGGATTTGCCACCTATTGGAACGGATCGCTTCCAAACACAGACGACACCATTGACGGTGTGGGCGGCGGTGTTAAATTACGCCAAACCTTTTTGGGCTTTTTCTCGGCAGATGTCCGCGCCAGCTACATCGATTTTACCGATGTAAACACAACCGTTATCCCGCTCGAAGCCACCGTCATGGTCGGTATTCCCTTTTTTATTGAGCCTTATGCAGGTTTGGGTGTAAGCTACTTTTTCTTTGACACCGACCAATCGTGGATTGACAATGGCGCAGGCGTGTATGGTGTACTTGGTGCACAGCTCAACCTCTGGGTTGTTGGTGCGTTTGCCGAGGTTCGGTACAACGAATCCGAAGGCGATTTAATGGATGGCATTTCTGCCAACTTAGGTTTAATGGTGAAATGGTAAATCGTTAACCATCCCCGATAAAAAAGGTGCGGGTTTTCGCACCTTTTTCTTTAACAGACTCGTTTTAAAACAGTTAAAACAAAAGTTGTTCTTTTATGAAAAAATTATCTCTTTCGCTTATTTGCTCCTTTATTCCTTTCGTCATTTTTGCAGTGAATGATTGGGAAAACTCAGAAGTATTCGCCATCAACCGCGAAGCTCCTCACGCACAAATGACCGTTTTTTCTAACCCTCAAACCGCTTTAAAACGAGATCCAACAAAAAGCCAGCGGCAAATCTCTCTAAATGGATTATGGAAATTTAACTGGGTTAAAAAACCTGCGGACCGACCCATTCATTTTTACAAAACCACCTTCAACGCAAGCCAATGGAAAGAGATCTACGTGCCATCAAACTGGCAAATGAAAGGCTACGGCCGCCCCATTTATGTGAACAACATGGATCACAAACGGTCGTGGTGGAACCGCAAAATTCCCGATCCGCCCCACGTCGATCACGACTACAACCCTGTCGGCTCCTACCGCCGCGAATTTATCCTCCCAAAAAACTGGAATACAAAAGAGGTCTTCCTTCATTTTGGAGGTGTTCAAAGTGCCTTTTATCTTTGGATAAATGGAAAAAAAGTTGGCTATGCCCAAGGCAGCATGACCCCCTCCGAATTTAACATTACCCCATATGTACACCCCGGAAAAAATCTGGTTGCAGTAGAGGTGTATCGGTGGTGCGACGGCTCCTTCCTCGAAGACCAAGATATGTGGCGCCTTAGTGGAATTCATCGTTCCGTAACCCTTATTGCTCGACCCAAACTCTACATCCGTGATTTTACCATACGAACCGATTTCGACAACACCTACACCGACTCCACCCTATCCATTTCAGCAATCATAAAAAACAAAGCCAAACAGACCGTTCCAGCAACAAGCATCCGATTTTCCCTCTTCGACCAATCCAAAAAAATATGGACCCAAACCCTTGATGTTCCAAAAATTACAAGCGATGCAGAAACTCTTATTTCAACCAAAACCACCATTAAAAACCCCAAAAAATGGAATGCAGAAACCCCGCATTTGTACACCCTACTCATTGAACAACTCGACCACAAAGGTTCTGTTTTAGAAGCCATTCCCCAGCGCGTTGGATTTCGCAAAGTTGAAATTAAATCAGGCATCTTCATGGTAAATGGAGTTCCAATCAAAATAAAAGGGGTCAACCGACACGACATGCACCCCACCCTAGGACAAGCCCTTCCACCCGAAGAATACCGCAAAGAACTCGTCCTCATGAAACAGTACAACATAAACGCAATCCGCACCTCCCACTACCCCAACGCTCCCGCCTTATACGACCTCGCCGACGAACTCGGTCTTTATGTTATGGACGAAGCCAACATGGAATTTAACGTAGCGAACAAAGGAAACCGAAACCGCTCCAACCCCGACTGGCGAGCCGCCTTTGTAGACCGAATGGCAAAAATGGTAGAACGCGACAAAAATCATCCCTGCGTTTTACTTTGGTCCCTAGGAAACGAAGCTTGTACTGGAATAAATTTTAAACACATGGCGAACTACGCACGCAAACACGACCCCACCCGATTTATTCACTACGACAAAATGAACCAAATTGCCGACATCGACAGCAAAATGTACCCGCACGTCAATGTCTTCAAAAACGAAGCAGCAAAAAAAACACGCACCAAACCCTTTATCGCATGTGAATATATCCACGCCATGGGCAATGCCGTCGGAAACATGGATTTATACTGGGAAGCCATCGAATCCTCCCCCTACCTCCTCGGCGGATTTATCTGGGATTGGCGAGACCAAGGCCTCCTGAAAAAAAACAAAAACGGCATCGAATTTTTTGCCTACGGTGGCGACTTTGGCGATGTTCCCAACTCAGGAAACTTCTGTTTAAACGGCATCTTTTTCCCCGACCTTAAACCCTCCGGAAAAACCTTCGAAGTAAAAAAGATTTTTGAACCCGTCTCCATCCACGTACTAAACCCACTCACCGGCGAAATCGAAATCAAAAACAAACAATTTTTCGACACCATGGCTCGGTGGGTCATCACCTGGACCCTCACCTGCGACGGTACCGCCATTGAAAAAGGCGAACTCCCGCAACTCGACACACCAGCACAACAAAAAGTAAAAATTAAAATTCCATTCACCCCCCCATCCCCCCCCATTTTCGGCGCAGACTACCAACTCAACATCTCATTCAACCTACGCCACAATCAACCCTGGGCAAAAGCAGGATTCCAAGTGGCATGGAAACAATTCAACATCCCCTTCAAAACACCACTTCTCCCCCCAAAAATAGGCAAAAGCACCCCCCTTAAAATAGATAAAAACAACAACGGAATCGACATCTCAGGAAAAGGAACGACACCATTCCAGCTAACCTTCAGCGCCAAAACCGGAACCCTCTCAAAATGGATTCAAAACCAAAGCGTACTCATCGACCAATCCGGACACGGACCAATCCTCAACGTCTACCGCGCCGACATGAACAACGTACACTCCTGGCCCTGGCGCTTCTTACGCAAACCCATCCCCCACGTAAAAACATTAAAAGTAACCAATCAAACCGACCAATCCGCCACCATCCAAACATCCATCAATTACGCCTGCGGAAAAAATGCAGGATTCAACATGCACACCACATGGGTAATTTGGGCCGACGGACAAATCACATACGACACCTTCATAGCCCCCTACGGAAACCTACCCAACCTACCCTGCATCGGCGTAATGCTCAAACTCAAAAAAGACCTCGAAAACCTTAAATGGTACGGCCGCGGACCATTCGAAAGCTACGTTGACCGCAAACACGCCGCAAAAATTGGTCTCTACCAAACCCACGTATCCGACACCTACGTCCCATACCCCTACCCCCAAGAACACGGCAACATGGAAGACATCCGATGGGTCGCACTCACCAACCCAAAAGGCGACGGATTCTTAGTCCGCAGTCGCGGACACCTCGCCATCAAAGCCACACACTTCACCTCAGAAATGCTCGACAAAGCCAAACATCCCTACGACCTAAAACCCATCCCCCAAACCCTCCTCTTTCTACACGCCCAAGTTCTCGGAATAGGAAACGGAAGCTGCGGACCAGGCGTACTCGAACAATACCTCATCAAACCCAAAACCATCCACTTTGGCTTCTCCATCCGCCCCCTAACCCCAACCCAAAAACCAACCCAAATCGCCCGTGCACCCTCTCGAGTACTCACTCCACCCAAAATCACACGCAACGAAAAAGGACTCGTCACCATCACCACAACACCAGGCACAAAAATTGAATATTTAATAAAAGGAAAAAAACCCGCCCTCTACTCAAAACCCTTCGAACTCTCCGACGGAACCCTAACCGTCCGCGCCATCGCCAAAGGATTTAAACCAAGCCTTCCCCTAACAAAAGTATTTGCCCCCCTCCGAGACACCTGGAAAATCCACTACGTCGACAGCATCCACCCCGGAAAACAAAACCGCGCCGAAAACGCAATCGACGGCAACCCCAACACCGCATGGCACTCCAACTGGGACACCAACGTAAACGACAACTTCCCTCACGAAATCCAAATCGACCTCCGAAAAATAGTCGACATAAAAGCAATAACCTACCTCGCCAAACAAGGTCGGCGACCAAACGGTCGAATCAAAAAATACGAATTATACCTAAGCACCGACGGAAAAAACTGGGGCAAGCCCGTAGCCAAAGGAAACCTTTCAGGACGAACCAGCCTACAAACCATCCCCCTACCCAAACCCCAAAAAGCACGCTACATCCGATTCGTTGCCCTTAGCGAAATCCGAGGAAACTTCTACGCCGCCATCGCCGAACTCGGCATCGTTCCAAACGACTAATCCACCCACACCTCACAAAATTTCAACCCAAAAATCTCAAATTCAAGATTCCAAATGTATTAAACACCCGCCTCGCTCAAAGCTTCTCAAGAGTATCTGAATTGCAAAACGGTTTAGAATTAACAATTTTTCGATAGCTTCTTGCCCTTTCAACAACTTTGCATTGCCTAAGTTTCATACGATCAAAAGAGGTAAATACAAATTCTTTTTTATTACGAGTAAACAACATGCCAGCATCTAAATCGTCAACGAGAATATATTTACACCAACTATTTTCAGAAAAAATCTTATCTACATTAAGAAAACCCCCAAATGATGTTATTTCTTCACCTGATTCTCGTTTAATAAAGGTACGTTTTGTAGAAAAGTCATCTACATTCCCACCCCGCTCAAAAACTAAATGATGCAACCTTTTTGGAATCGAATTAGAAGCAATTATATGCGTTTTACCCGAACAATAAAATTGATATTTCTCTTGAAAAAAATACAACGGATTTGGAGCCTCTAAACGAACAGCTAAACCATTTGGGTTTTCTGATTTACCCACTTTCAGCAAATACCAAGTTCCATACTTTCCCTCTAACATACGCAATCCTAATTCTGGACGAATATATTCACCCGGTATAGGCAAACATCCAAATAATACCAAAAAGAAAGCACCAATAAGAAGAAAGAAAAAGGCGTGAAAAACCTCTCCAAACAAATCATCGTTTTGTGTTTTTGTTTTCATAAAAAATCCTATCTTTCTACTCGAGAATTAAGTTTATATTTGAAGTATTCGTTTTTGTTGTCACTCGATCTATTTCTTCATGCATTCTTTTTAATTCTCGTTCATAATCAATTCGATTCCCTCCCCAATTCAGCCGATTTACAAACATTAAGATTTTAACAGGATCCCAATCACCAACAAAAACAGAAATTTCACCTGACGGTATCGGCACATGAACAGCAACAATACTAACAATCTTATTATCAACAATAAAAGCCATCCTTTTTCCCAGGCTTCTTTTCGTTGCTTGCAACAACTTTCCCCGACCTTCATTATTACATTTCAACAAAACAACATATGAAGGAATTTTAAAACCAAATTCAACTTCAGCCTTCGTAATATCAGAATTTACAATAATTGGTTTTGATGAAACATAAATCTTTTCTCCCTCAAACGACATAGTAACGAATCCAACCGTAGACGTTGTCGAGACCTCACAAATTTTAAAAGAAACAACAACTGGTTTCAGTAGTGATGTAGCATTATTTGTAGTCGTATTATCAACAGCAAAACAGTTTAAACCCTTCAATATCAAAGAAATTAAAATAACGATTATTTTCATTTTCACGTCTACTCCTTTCATTTTATCTAATTATTTTACATTAATGAAATTCATCTGTCTACATTGCTGTTTTGCTTTTCCTTTTCTCAGGCAGGCTTCAAATTAACTCACAGATTCAGGTTTAATTAAAAAAGAATTTGCCTGGCACCTATTTAAAAAAACACATTTCCTTTGAATTATTTCTCTTAGATTAAGAAAAAAATTAATGGAAATAATAATAAAATAAGTAGCTAGCTACTCGCTTAGAGGGGTGAGTCAATTGATTTTGTTCTTTAAAAAAACGCTCTTTTTACCACAGCTTATTTCTGCCGCAACTCATTGCTGTGTAACAAAATAAGGCTATCCCTTGTCTTAACAAGGCTATCTGAGTATGCAAAATAAAAAGATAAACCAAACCAGTGTCTTTAAAAAACAAAGCACCGAATTTAAAAATCAGATCAAAAAATCGATTTTTATATTTAGTCAGGAGCTCGAATCGGTTCCTTTTTCAAATCTCTCAAACAAAAGAAAGGATCTTCTGTCTTTTTAATTTTTCGAGCGCCCTCTTTTCGCTTTTTACTAAACCAGTCTCGATTATTTTCAAACACATTTTCCACAAATAGCTTACTTCCAATGGCCAATCCATCCGTAAAATATCGAACCCGACAATGCAGGAGTTCATGAACCGACAATTTTCCGTTTGATTCTAACACCTCTTTTACATGCTTTAAATCCAGCCCGCTCTCTTTTCCTTCAGAAAATAGATGAACCCGATATACTGCTGCAGCACGGCTCCAATCGGGTGTTTTATTATCTCTACGAATAACTTGAGCTAATGCACAAATCCCCAGTTTTGAAGATATTCCTCCACCCATCGCTTCGCCATATCCGCAAAAGCGATAATCCTTCGGATCTTTTACCATCTTTGCCCGAACAGGATTCAAATCAATATATGCCGCCATGGTTAAGAGTGCTGATTCTGAGCGTTCCACCAATACGCTCTTAAATCGCTCTTCCCAAAGCGTTCCCTTTCGTCCATGTTTTTCGTTATACCACTTTGAAAACAGTTCCTTTAGATCCTTTCCAAAATGTGACAAACTGCCCATTCGGTCTAAGTAGCTTTTTCGCCATGCATTCAACCCTTTTTCATTCCCCGCTTCTTGATCATACTCCTTTAGTTTTTCATATTTTCTACGAATCTTTTTTGCCTTCGAATCCGAATAATATTCAGTAATCCTCTCAAACAACTCTTCATCACTAAGCGATTCGCATTCTGGTATTTCTACCAAAACATGAAAGTGATTCGACATAATACAATAGGTTAATACTCGCACCCCCATAAATTTTTCTAGGCGACGCATTAACCACCTGAAAAAGATTTTCTCTTCTTCCTCAAAGATAAACCGACGATCTACTACTCGTGACATTAAATGGTAGTAATTTACACGTCCTCTTCCAATAAGTCTTCTTGGTCTCATGTATTGCGTTTTAACATGTTTTTTTTAGAAGGCAAGGAATTATTTTAAGAATTTGCCTGGCACTAGTTTTGTAGTATTATTTTTTTGATTTGTTTTTGTTGTTGTGTTTGACCCGATAAAATAAAAAAGAGAAGATGCCCAGATGAGTAAATCAATAAAAGTTGAAGAAAACGGTGAGGAATGCGTTCTTTTGGTTGGGGTTGTCTTGCGTTATGGAGATGAGTGGCAGGTGAAGGATACGCTTGATGAGTTGGAGCAGTTGGTTGAGAGTGCTGGGGCGAGTGTGACGGGGCGGATTGTCTGCCGTCAACAAAAGATTAAGGCGGGGCACTATATTGGAACGGGAAAGGCGGAGGAGATTGCGGAGTGGATTGAGGAACATCCCGTTTCGATGGTGGTTTTTGATGATGATTTGTCGCCGGCGCAAGGTCGGAATTTGGAGGAGGCTCTTAAGGTTCGGGTGTTGGATCGAACGCAGCTGATTCTTGATATTTTTGCTCAACGTGCACAGACGAAGGAGGGGTGTTTGCAAATTGAGCTGGCTCAACATCAATATCTTTTGCCTCGTTTAAGAAATATGTGGACGCACTTGGAGCGTCAGAAGGGGGGGATTGGTTTGCGTGGTCCAGGGGAGACGCAGCTTGAGATGGATCGGCGGCGGATTCAAAATTTGATTCGACGGTTGAAGCGCGATTTGGAGTTGGTTCGATTACGACGGGGCGAGCAGCGTAGGGGGCGGAAGCGTCATGGTTGGGCGTTGGTTTCTTTGGTGGGATACACGAATGCGGGGAAATCGACGTTGCTAAATCGGTTGTCGGATTCGAATATTTTTGCGGAAGATCAATTGTTTGCTACGTTGGACCCGACGACGAGACAGGTGGATTTGCCGAATAATGAATCGGCGTTGATTACGGATACCGTTGGGTTTATTCAAAAACTGCCGCATCATTTGGTGGATGCTTTTAAGGCGACGCTTGAGGAAGTGGTCGAGGCGGATTTGATTATTCATGTGATTGATGCGTCGCATCCAGATGTGGAAACGCAGATGGCGGCGGTGAATACGGTGCTTTCTGAGATTGGTGGATTGG
>Ga0256845_1001137_pt1 | contig 22229 bp, 13 predicted proteins | sample RiftiametaG_FD_189101 | JGI IMG/M metagenome (GOLD analysis project Ga0256845, IMG submission 189101) | Tube worm associated microbial communities from hydrothermal vent at the East Pacific Rise, Pacific Ocean - Riftia | ecosystem: Host-associated > Annelida > Integument > Unclassified ... | reverse complement strand
CTTTCGTAGAAACCTTTTTACGTTTAGAATTCTCTATTTGAACTAATTTAAAAAGCTCGTCCATAAGCTCGCGCTTGCGTTTGTTTTCGAAGTATTTTTCAGAAATATCATTTACTTTTTGTCCTAAATAAATTAACCGTTGATTGCTATCGTACAACTCTTGATAGTTTTCTAATTTCTTTTGAATTTTAGCATTTATTACTTCAAGCTTATCAGCTTCAGCCAACTTTTTCTTTTCGTTAATTTTAAGTGATTGCCCTGTTTTTTCAAGTCTGCTGCGCTCTTTTTGAAGTTTTGCAATAGTAGCATCAAAACGTACTTTGCTGCGTTCAATTTTCTTTTTAGCACGATTTATTAAACTATATGGAATGCCGTTTTTTTGTGCTACTTCAAATGTAAAACTACTTCCGGCTTGACCGATAACCAGTTTAAAAAGTGGCTCTAAAGAGCGTTCATCAAACAGCATATTGGCGTTAAGCATATGCGGTAACTCATTTGCCAGTATTTTTAAATTAGAATAATGTGTTGTAATAATACCGTAAGCTTCACGATGATAAAACTCTTCCAAAAAAGTTTCGGCTAATGCACCACCAAGTTCTGGGTCACTTCCTGTACCAAATTCATCAATTAAAAAAAGTGTGTTTTTATTACACTTCTTTAAGAAATAATTCATTTGTTTTAAGCGGTAGCTATATGTGCTTAAATGATTTTCAATAGATTGATTATCGCCAATATCACTTAAAATTCTATCAAATAAACAGACTTTACTGCGTTCGTGTACAGGAATCAGCATACCGCTTTGCAGCATAACTTGCAATAAACCAACCGTTTTTAGAGTAATACTTTTTCCGCCAGCATTCGGGCCAGAAATTACAATAATTCTACTGTCTTCTTTTAACGCAATAGTTTGCGGAAATGTTTTTTCTTTCTTCTCTAAATTATTTAAATAGAGTAGTGGGTGGTAAGCATCACGTAAATTCATACTTCTATCTTCCGATATTTCTGGAAGAATGGCTTGCATAGATTTTGCGTATTTTGCTTTCGCAGAAATAACATCAATAGAGGTTAGAAACGATTGATATTGCTTTAATAACGGTAAAAATGGACGAATAAAATTAGTTACTTCTTTTAAAATTCTAATTATTTCTTCCTGTTCTTCGTATTCTAAATTATTAAGCTCGCGTGAGTGTTGAAGTGTCGTTTCAGGCTCAATATAAACTATGCTTCCAGTTCTGCTGCCACCCATTATAGCGCCTTTAACTTTACGTCTATACATAGCTTTTACAGCTAATACACGTTTGTTATCAACTACCGATTCTCGAATATCATCTAAATATTCAAGATTATGATATATGTTTAATGCCGATACAAAACTTGCGTTTATTTTACCTTTTAATTGATTTATAGATTGACGTAAACTAAATAATAGAGGAGAAGCATTCTCTTTTAGATCGCCAAAACGGTCAACAATATTATCTATTTTTTCAATAATAAGTTTAATAACTTCAATTTTTGAAGTATATTGATTTAACGTTGGGTAATACTCTTCAAACTTTTTAATATAAGTTACAATCTCATTTGCAGTAAGCGAGATGGACACTATTTTTTTTAAGCTATGTATTTCTAAATACGTGTTTTCAATATTTAAAAGCTTAATTTCTTTGGTAATTGAATCAAATCCATGATTAGGAATTCGGTTGCCATTATAAAACGACGATAAATATTCATTAGTAAGTTTTAAGCTAGTTGTAAGTAGTTCTTTCGTGTTATATGGCAAGATTTTAAGTGCTTTTTCTTTTCCTAAAGGTGTTACACAAAGTTCGCTAACTTGTTGTAAAACCATAGGAAATTCTAAATCCTGTAACGTTTTGTCGTGAATATTTATCATAGCTTAAAATCGGCAGTAAAGTTAAATTATTTTACCGAATTATTTACTTCAATAAAAATTTCTGTGAATTCTTAATAAACGTTACTTAATAGTTTTCTGTTCTGCTTTAACATAATGTTAACAATTGTATTTAATATTAGTATATACCTTGAAGAACAAACTAATACAATTAAATCAAATGAAAAAACAACCTTGTTACATTTTTTTATGCATGATGTCAAAGTAGAAGGAAAGTCAATTTAGAAAAGCTTTTAAAAAAACTTGGTGTTTTATAAAATTTCATTAATCAAATAATAGTGGTTATTTGTTTTAAGTTTAACCTTTCGGTTGAGCTTTCTTTATCCATGAATAGTTTCATGTACACCATAGCTTTTAATTAATTCGCCTTCAAATTCAACTAGCTCTTCCCAGCGTTTGTCAACATTAATGTCTTTACCGTATTTTCGAGCAAATGATATAAAAGTAGTATAATGTCCTGCCTCACTTATCATTAAATCATTATAAAATTCAGATAATTCTGGGTCACTTATTTTTTCGGAAAGTAATTTAAAACGCTCACAACTTCTAGCTTCAATCATTGCAGAAAATAATAATCTATCTATCATGCTTTGAAGTCTGTTTCCTCCTTTGTTCATGAATTTGTACAGTTCGTTTACGTAGCTGTCTTTGCGTTCACGTCCAAGTGTATATCCTCTTTTTTTAATAAGTTCGTACACCATTTCAAAATGCTCTAATTCTTCTTTTGCTAATGCTAATAAATCGGTAACTAAATCTGGGTATTCAGAATTTAGTGTAATTATGGTAATAGCATTAGTGGCGGCTTTTTGTTCACACCAAGCGTGGTCTGTGAGTATTTCTTCTATATTGGATTCTGCAATATATGCCCAACGCGGGTCTGTTTCTAACTTTAAATGAAGCATTACTTGTTTTTTTTTATCAAAGATAATTAAAACGAATATATCCGTTCTAACTAATATAATTCCAAATGTTTTTGTATTTTTCTAACGATTTATAGGTGCTTAAAATCACTTTATTTTCTGGGTTGGTAAGTGAAGTGTCTTTTTGAAGTATTTGTTTTGCATGATGTCTTGCTAACTGTAAAATATCATTATCTCTAATAATATCGGCAATTTTAAGTTCTAAAACACCACTTTGTTGCGTGCCCATAATATCTCCAGGACCACGTAAACGTAAATCAACCTCAGCAATTTCAAAACCATCGTTGGTTTTTACCATAGTTTCTAAGCGTGTTTTGCTATTACTACTTAGTTTGTGGCTAGTCATTAATATACAATAACTCTGTTCTGCACCACGACCAACACGACCTCGTAATTGGTGTAATTGCGATAAGCCAAACCGTTCTGCACTTTCGATAATCATAACCGAGGCATTAGGCACATTTACACCAACTTCAATAACCGTTGTAGCGACCATAATTTGAGTTTCGCCTTTTATAAAACGTTGCATTTCGTATTCTTTGTCGGCAGGTTTCATTTTTCCATGCACAATAGAAATTTGATAATCGGGTATCGGGAAATCTCTAGCAATACTTTCGTAGCCATCCATTAAATCTTTATAATCCATTTTTTCACTTTCTTGAATTAAAGGATAAACAATATAAACTTGTCTGCCTTTTTTAATTTCATCACGAATAAACCGAAATACACTCAGCCTGTTTTTATCGTATCGATGCACTGTTTTTATGCTCTTTCTTCCGGGTGGTAATTCGTCAATTGTAGAGATGTCTAAATCGCCATAAACCGACATTGCTAAGGTGCGTGGAATTGGTGTAGCAGTCATTACTAAAACGTGTGGAGGTGAGGTATTTTTTTTCCATAATTTGCTGCGTTGAGCAACTCCAAACCGATGTTGTTCATCAATAATAGCGAGCCCCAAATTCTTGAATTTTACCTTATCTTCAAGCAATGCATGAGTGCCAATTAAAATGTCTAATTCACCATTTTCTAGCGATTCATGAATTTTTCTTCTATTTAAAGTTTTAGTTGATCCAGTTAATAATTTAATGCTGATATTCAATTTATTACATAGTTCATGGAATCCGTTATAGTGCTGTACTGACAAAATTTCAGTCGGAGCCATTAAACAGGCTTGAAAACCATTGTCAAGCGCTATTAACATTGACATTAGTGCAACTATGGTTTTGCCCGAGCCAACATCGCCTTGCAAAAGCCGATTCATTTGTGCATTACTACCTAAATCCTGTCTTATTTCTTTTAAAACGCGCTTTTGTGCATTGGTTAATTCAAACGGTAAATGCTCGTTAAAAAAGGTGTTAAAATTAGTTCCAACCTTGTAAAAAGGAAAGCCTTTTATTTTTGATTTATGAATTAGATTTTTCAGAATTAATTGCAATTGTATGTAGAATAATTCTTCAAATTTTAATCGAAATTGAGCCTTAGAAAGTAGCTCTTGATTCTTCGGAAAATGAATATTAAATACGGCTTCTTTTTTCGAGATTAATTTTAATTCAGAAAGTAAATTATCAGATAAAGTTTCAACAAATTTTCCACCAGTTTCAATAAATAATTGTTGCATTATTTTATTAACCACTCGATTTGTAATGCCTTTGTTTGATAATTTTTCGGTTGATGGATACATAGGTTGCATCGCAGAACGCATATTTTTTTTATAGTCTACTAACAATTCTATGTCTGGATGCGGCATGCTAAACTTACTGTTATATAAGTTTGTTTTACCAAAAATCACATATGGTGTGTTCAACTTCAAACTTTCACGAATCCATTTTTGTCCTCTAAACCAAACCAATTCCATCGTTCCAGTTTCATCTTGAAATGTCGCAACTAAACGTTTTCCTCGTTTTTGAGCTACTTCTTTTATACTAATAATTTGCCCAATAATTTGTATGTCGGCATTATTGCGTTGTAGTTTGGCTATTTTATAAAACTGAGTTCTATCGATATATCTATTTGGAAATAAGTTGATTAAATCTTGATATGTATGAATGCCCAATTCTGAGCGCAATAAATTGGCTCGATTTGGTCCAACGCCTTTTAAATAATCTATAGGAGTTTGAAGTTTAGCATTCATATCAACGAATATAAACCTTAAACTTGAAACATAAAACTTGAAAATTTATGTATTTTGGTCTAAATCATTGTACGGTAACTATTATGAAATATTTCATCGGTCTTATTTTTTTATTCTCTATTGTATTTTTGAATGCGCAACAAACAGATTTTGTAGATTTTAAAAGCGTTGAATCTGTCATTCTTTTTAATCAAATTAATGTAGATAGCACGGTTTTTAATTCTTATGAAGTTAAGTTTGATATTTTAAAACAAACAGATTCTATTTATTTGGATGCTATAAACATGCGATTTGAAAGTGTTGCCTTAAATGGAAAATCTGTAAAATATAATAATGATGACAAAAAACTTATCATCTATAATGAATTTGAAGCGTTAAAAAGCTATAAGCTGAGCTTTCTCTTTTTTACTTCTCCAAGAAAAGCTATGTATTTTATTGGTTGGGATAATGCTTCTAGAAATCAAATATGGACACAAGGTCAAGGTAAATATACTAGCCATTGGTTGCCTAGTTTAGATGACACGAATGATAAAATAGAATTTGATTTAACGTTTGTTGCCCCAAAAGGTTACGAGGTTATTTCTAATGGAAAAATGGTTTCAAAAACTGAAAGTCCTAGTTATAATTTGTGGAAGTATGATATGTTAAATCCTATGTCTAGCTATTTAGTGGCTGTGGCAATGGGGAAATATAATAAGAAAGTAGAATATTCCAAAAGCGGTATTCCTTTAGAAATGTATTATTATCCAGAAGATTCATTAAAATTTGAACCGACATATCGATACACTAAACAAATGTTTGATTTTCTTGAAGAAGAGATTGACGTTCCGTACCCTTGGCAAAACTATAAACAAGTTCCTGTAAAAGATTTCCTGTATTCAGGTATGGAAAATACAAGTGTTACTATTTTTTCTGATGCTTTTGTAATAGATTCAACAGCGTTTGTAGATAAGAATTATGTCAACGTCAATGCACACGAATTAGCTCACCAATGGTTTGGAGATTTGGTTACAGCCAAAAGTGGTGAACATCATTGGTTACAAGAAGGTTTTGCAACGTATTACGCCTTGTTAGCGGAGCGCAATGTGTTTGGTGATGATTATTATTATTGGAGGTTATATGAATACGCTCAAGAATTATTAGAACAAGATAAGGCAGGACAAAGTACATCATTATTAAATCCAAAATCGAGCAGTACAACGTTTTATAAAAAAGGCGCTTGGGTATTGCATATGCTACGAGAGGAGGTAGGTGATAAGGTATTTAAAGCTGCTGTTAAAAGCTATTTAGAAAAGCATCAATTTCAGAGTGTAGAAACCAATGATTTTATAAGTGAAGTAGAAAAGGCAAGTGGTGAGAATTTAAATAAGTTTGTAGATATGTGGTTAATACAAGCCGAGTTTAATTTGTTAATGATAGAAAAAACTTTAAGAAAGAATAGAAGTTTAAAAGAAATAGTATCATTAATTAATACTGAATTGGTCCATGTTTATTATCCAGATTATAAAAAAATAGATAAAGACTTTATACAATCATTTTTTATACATAAAGCCGCTGAAAATGAAAAATTCACCAATTTCAATCAGTTTATTTTTAATGCTTTTCAAGTTGATAAATTAAAAGTACGACAAGCAATCTCTCAATCTTTAACTCAAATTCCTTTAGAATTAAAAGAAGATTACGAATCGCTTTTAGATGATAAATCTTATACAACCATTGAAACAGCTTTGTATAATCTATGGAATAACTTTCCACAAGAGCGAAAAAAATATCTTAACAAAACAAAAGGTATTCAAGGATTTAATGATAAAAATGTTAGAATACTATGGTTAACTTTAGCTTTAGTTACTGAAGATTTTGAACCAGAAAAAAAGAAACAATACTTTAAAGAATTAACGGATTATACAGGTCCGAAATACGGATTTGAAGCTCGCCAAAATGCCTTTCAATATTTAAGTCAAATTAAAGCTTGTAATGAAGCGTGTAAAGAAAATTTAGAACAAGCAACTAATCACCATAATTGGCGATTTGTAAAGTTTGCGAAAGAAATGTTGAAAACGGATTAATTACTTTCTCCTTTCAATATTCGCTGGATTTCTACAAATTAAACAACCAGCTAAATAGGTAATTGAAAGTTCGTAAATACCATCAGTTCTACCAATATTAGTAGTATTCATATCATACGAAAAACCAAAACGTAATTGTTCAAATTCTATTCCTACAAAAGCATTTATTGATGTTAATAAATGACTATTCATACTGTTTTTTGCAGGATTTGTAACAGCCATAACCCCTAACATTAACTTATCTAGTTTTGCAGTAGCTCCAATATCAAATCTGTTATATTCGCCTTGTTGCATATAATTCGCAGAAATAAGGATATCATTATAATCAAAATACGGAAACTTGTAATTTGCATGCAAAGAGTAAAAAATATCTAATGGTACGTTACCATCTTCTACAAACGAAATATTAGGTTTGTTTAAATGTTTAATAGATGCGCCTAACCATAAATCTGTATCATTTCTTGTGTTTTTTTTATCAAAAACAAATCCAGCACTAAAATCAACAAAAGTTATATTTTCATTAGCATTTAACGCAAATACGTCAGAAGAAAAAGGGTTTATAGTTTCTGAGTTAATATTAATTTGGTCTGATAAAACTAAGTTTCTAAAATTAAAAGATTTTGTGCCAAAGCCAATTTCAATAGCTGGTCTAAAATACCAATCGTTAGCTAATTTTACGTGGTAGGAGTAATTCGCATTCCCTTGTAAATGATTATAATTCGTGTTGTTTTCATGTTGGTTTAGTATACTAAAACCAATACCACCAACATTTTCAACCCAAGTATTAAAAAATGCATATTCAGTATCAATTCTTAAATTTAGACTTGGCCATTGCGTTCTGTGAAGCAATCCGAAATAAGTAGCATCTTCAAAACCAGAAAATCCAGGGTTTATAGTTTCGGGAACTAAAAAATATTGTGAGAAAATAGGATCTTGGGCTTTTACATTAATTGAAAAGCAACTTATAATGATTATGATAGTTATTTTAAATTTCATTTTAATTGTCACCTTTATTTGATTGATACAAAAGCACCTTCACTTTTTATTGTTTCACCAAAAAATGTTTTTGCAGTTAGCGTGTAATAATAATTACCGTTTTCTGCTTCTGTGTCATTGATTTTTCCATTCCAACCTTTTATATCATCGCCTTCTTCAGAATAAATTAAACTTCCCCAAGTATCATAAACATTAAATATCATGTTACTTAGTGCAATAGATTTTGGTACAAAATATTCATTCATTCCATCATCGTTTGGTGTAAATGCATTAGGTGTTATTAGGCTATATCCTTTTTCAATTATTAGATTGATTTGTTTGGTGTAAACACATCCTAATGGATAGGTTACAGTTTGTATAACGGTATAACTTCCTTCATCTATATAAGTATGAATTGGGCTTTCTTCATTTGAAAAATTACCATCGCCAAAGTCCCAAGAAACACTAATATAACTACCTGTAGACGTATTTGTAAATTGAATAGGGTCTTTAATAGAATAAAAACCATAAGTGCTAATTCCTATTGAACTTGTCGTAAAATTTGCATCTCCTAAAACGGGAATTTCTACATTAAATGAATAACTTGTTGTACAACCCATACTATCAATTACATCTAGAATAATTAAACCATCTTGCGACGTATTCATAAACTCGTTATTTGCTCCAGAAATTATTCCGCTTGACCAATTTAATTGATACGGCGGAATACCGCCTATTGGTTTTGCTTCAAAAGTTTGATTGACAAATCGAGTGTCACAATCAAAATCTGTAATGGTTTCTACTGATACTTCAAGCGCATCGAATCTATTAATTGTCCAAGTTTTGGATATTTCACAGCCATTAGCATCGGTTATATTAATAGTGTAATCACCTGGAGGCGTATTTGTTAAATCTTCGGTTGTCATTCCATTAGACCAATTATAAGTTAAAGGAAGCGTGCCGCCTGTAACTATTAAATTGATAGCGCCACTGTTTGCATCATCACAATCTAAAGCATCAGTTACATTTGCAGAAAGGACTAATGGCAAAGGTTGGGTAATGATAAATGTTTCAGAAATTGTGCAAGGTGTTCCATCTATTATAGTAACCGTATAAGTTCCTGGTGGCAAGTTATTTCTTTCAACACTAGCAGTGGCATCGTCATCCCAAACTAAAGTTACTGGGGCTATTCCGCCAACTAGATTTAATGTAATACTTGCATCGTTTTCGCCAAAGCAAGATATTTGATTTACTTCTGGAGTTATAGAAAATATAGGCGCTTCATCAATAATAATAACCGCTTCTTTTATACAATTAGTATCATCTGTTACTGTTATGGTATACGTGCCAGCAGATAAATTATTTTGCACCATTCCTGAACCTAAGTTACTCCAAGTGATTGTATATGGCGCATTTCCACCTGAAATATTGTTAATAGTTATTGATGCGTTATTATCTCCATAACATTCAATTTCTGTAGCTGTATAATCAATTATAATTTCGTCGGTTTGGGTTAATATAACTTCTAGAATATCTGTACAATCAGATTTATCGGTTACTGTTAAATTATAAGTTCCAGCTATTAAATTTGTTAGGTTTTGAGTATTGTTTGTAAAACCATTTGGTCCAGTCCACGAATATGTATAATCGAAAACACCTGTAGCAATTTCAATAAGTCTGCCACCAATAGTATTGACATTAATTTCACCTGAAGAATCACCAAAACAGATGATATTTACTTGATTTACTAAATTGACTTCTAATATAGGTGGTTCAATAATTTCAAAATTTTGAATGATTGGCGTACAACTATTGGCATCGGTTACGGTAACTAGATAATCACCAGGACCTAAATTACTTAAATCTTCATCTGTAGAATACGCAATTCCATTTCTTGTCCAAGTATATTGGTAAAGCGTTGTGCCTCCAGAAACATTAATATCTATTTCGCCATCATCTGCACCAAAACATGAAATAGTTTCAGCATCAAAAATAATGCTACTAAATACTAGTTCATCAGGTTCTAAAATGGTAAATGTTTCAGTAAGCGGACAACCTCCATCATCATTTATAATTACAGTATAATCACCAGGTTCTAAATTAGTAAGATCTTCATTTGTATTTGTAAACCCATTTGGACCCGTCCATGAAATTTGATACGGATTACCTACTGTAAAAGGAACTCCGCCAGTTATTGAAATATCTAAAGCTCCATTATTTGCTAAATAACAACTACTGTCAGTTTGAATAGTTGTAATACTTATAGATGGATTTACAGTAATCGTAATAGTAAAATCTGCACCAGTACAAATACCTGAAATAGGAGTAACAGTATAGGTTACAATAGAAGGATTTGTAGTTGTATTAGTTAAGGTTTGACTAATATCTAATTGTGGTGTTGTTTCATTTGAAGCTCCTGTAATTGAACCAACAGGAGTTATTGTTGGATTGCTCCATGTGTATAAAGTTCCAACAGGCACAATGTCTCCATTTAATTCATCTGGAATAACCTGTAAAGTAACACCACTACAAATAGTTGAACTTGATGATGATATACTTGGTGTTTGGTTTATAGTAATTTCTGCTGTTTGTGAAATTATTTCGGTACAACCACCACTTGAAAATGTGATAATATTGTAGTAATATATTGTGCCAACAGTTCCAAAAGGCGGAGTGTAAGTTGAGTTTGTTTCTCCAGTTATAGCTGTTCCTGTTGCTGTATCATCAATTGTGTTGCTATACCATTGATATGCAGGCGTACCAACTCCATTTGAATAAGTAACTGATAACGTATTTAGAGTATCGCCAAAACAAATAGTTTCAGAAATTGGTTGTGCTGTAAATGTTGGTGCTAGATTTATGGTCACTAAAGCGGTATTGCTAGTAACACTACACCCAGAGCTTATTTGTGTGATAATACAATAATAATAAATGTTTCCAACAGTTGCTGTTGGTGGCATAAAAGTGCTATTTGTAGCCCCAGTAATTAAAGTGCCTCCAGTATTATTATTTGCTGTATTGCTATACCATTGATAATTATAAACAGTTCCAACACCACCAGTAGCGGTTACATCTAATATTTGTGCTGTTGTATTCTGACATAATTCTTGAGGTGTTATTGGTTGAGAAGTAATCACTGGGTCATCAACTACAATAACTGCTGCTACATCACTAGTAATATCACCGCAACCATTTCCGGTTAAAGAAATGATAACGTAGTAAAAATAATTTCCTGAAACCGTAAAAGTAGGAGGCGTATAGTTAATGTTTGTTGCACCAATTATAATTGTGCCACCAGTATTAGAGTTAGTCGTATTACTATACCATTGATATGTAATCGTTCCTGTTCCTCCAGAATGAACAACAAATAACGCATCAATATCTCCACCATTACAAATACTTTGTGTAGCAATTGGTTCGGTATCTATTTGAATACCATTTGTAACTTCAATACGAGCTGTATCAGAAGTAATTTCGTTACATCCAACTCCAGAAGGAAATGATACAATACAATAATAATAAATAATGCCAACAGGATTATTTGGAGGCGTATATGTTGGGTTTGTTTCACCTGTTATAATTGTTCCGCCTGTGTTGCTATCAACAGTATTACTATACCATTGATATGTTGGTGTGCCAGCGCCATTAACAGTAACTGATAATGGGTTTAAAGTGCCATTTTCACAAATAGTTTCTGGTTGAGGTTGACTTGTAAATGAAGGCGCAGGGTCAACTGTAATTATAATATTTATTGGGTTGCCATTACAACCATTTGAAGATGGTGTAATAGTAAATATAACATCGCCAGAAGTTGCGTTAGCATTAAATATGGTTTGAATAGGAATTGTGTTAGTATTTCCTGAAGCTATAAAACCTGTTATTCCAGCAGGTGCAGTAGCAATCCAATTATAAGTTGTGTTGGCAATATCAGAAGTTAAAATAACTTCTGCTGTATCCGTACCAGAACAAATAGTTTGTATTAAATCTGTATTTGTAATTGTTGGAATTGGGTTTACCGAAAAATCTTCAGTATCGGTTGTTGTACCGCAACTATTTGTAATACTAAATGTAATTTGATAATTACCTGCAGTTGCATATGTAATTGTTCCAGGATTTAAAGTTGTTGCTGTTGCTGGAGTTCCGCCAAGGAAACTCCAACTATAAGTTACAGTTTCAGAAGTTGGTGCACAATTATCTACTATAGCTATTGGACTTATTGTGGCTGTATCACAAAAATCTGAAATAGGATTTATAGTTGCTGTTGGAGGTCGTTTTACTTCAATAATTTTAGAAACCGTATTGCTTCCGCATGAATTTGTTGTTGTTAACGAAAGTGTATACGTTCCCGCTGTTACAAAATTTATTGATGGCGACATTGAGTTTTCATCTGTTCCACTTGTGAAATTCCAAACTTCTGGAGCTGTTCCACAAAAATCAGATGCATAAGTAACTTCCCATAAATACTCGTCATTTCTACAACTTAAACTAATATCTGTTGTATTTGTAGTTTGTACTTGTAATGGAGAACAGCCGTTGTTTGTATTTAATGTAAATGCAGGAATCAATTCTGGTTCAATACAGATTGTTTTTGTAATCGTATTTGTAACACCACAAGAATTTTCGGCATATAAAGACACAGTATATGTTCCTGCAGATGTATATATATGACTTGGGTTTCTTACTGTTGAGGTTGTTCCATCGCCGAAATCCCAAAAATAACCATCATTAATACTACAATTGTTACTGTAACCATCTAAAGACGTATTGTTAAATTGTACAGCAGAACCTACACAATTTGTTGGAGGGTCTTCAAAATCAACTTCTGGCTTTCTTAAAATAATGATTGGACCAGCGGTTAAGTTTGTTTGTCCGCATGATGTTATAATGGCTAAAAAAACAGTGTAAGTGTTAGGACAGCTAGTTTGAGTATATATATGAGGTATAGGAAAATCTTGAGAGTTTACAGGGTCGGCAGCATTAAAATATGGTGATACTTCAAGTTGTGCTTGGGTATAGTTTTCAATTGTTCCGTCACCAAAATCTACATAATAGTTAGTGTCTGGTGGGTTTGTAGCCCAAGACCCAATAGCAAATTCTATTGCTGGAACAGGAATACAAAGGTTAACAGTATTTCCTGGATTAACAATTGAACCTGTTGGATTACTAGAATTTTTAATTAAATATCTAACGGTATTATTACAATTGGTGCCGTTACCAGTTATATCCATATTAAATGAGCCAAGTTGCGTATACGTGTGTGTGGCAGGAAAAGTAACGTTAGTTTCAATTGGGCTTCCATCACCCCAATCTACATCATAAGAATTTATACAAGCAGCAGAAACATTATCAATTCCAACATTAATGGTATATGATGGGTCGGTTGTATTATTTCCACAATTATTGAAAGGGTCAAATGGACTGTCTGTATCTATAAATTCAAGTAGAGGTTTTTGTTGAATTGAAACAGCTTTTGTGATTGAACTAGTACATCCATTTGAATCAATAATAGTAAGAGTAACATTTGCGTTTTGAAATCCACAACCTAATGATGTAAAAATATGTGATGGATTACTATTTGTGCTTGTAGCACCATCTCCAAAACTCCAACTATAAGTATAAGGTGCATTACCTGTTATATTTGGTGTGAAATTTACAGAAGTCCCAGAACAAGCTCCATCATTATCAAAAGAAAAATTAACAGTAGGAGGCTCTTCAACGGTTATAGTTGCTGTACCATTTTCGTTAGTAGTACCAGTATTATCTGTAACAGAAACTAATGCATATACAAATGTGCCAGCAGTTGCAGTAGGCACATTTACAGTAGCCGTATTTCCTGAAGAAACGACGGTTTGATTTCCACCGCTATTAATAGTATAAATAAATGTATAAGGCGCATTTCCACCAGAACCAGTAAATGTTATTTGTGGTTGAGCATCATTTAAGCAAACTTGTGTAGTGCCAGAAATAGTTGCAGAAGGCGGAAGTAATTTATTAAAAGTATTTTCTAGTAAATAAGTTTTATTTATTCGTTCTTCTTTTATGCTTTCAATTTTATTAATCGCAAAAATTGAAATACTAATTATAAAAAATGACAGTGTAGTAAGAATATAATTCTTCCTCATAGAACAATAGGATTAATAGCTGATACTAAAGTATATATTCTTTTTTAAGTAAAAACAATATAGAGGCTTTTATTCTACAAAATACCCAATACTAGGTATGTGTGGTAAAATAGGAAGGAACACAAGTATTATTGTCTTGGTCTTTTCTATATTTACAAAAAAGAATATAATGAAAGCATTAGTGATTTCTGGAGGAGGTAGTAAAGGTGCATATGCTGGAGGTGTTGCACAATACTTAATTCAAGAACAAGGCAGAGATTACGACTTATTTTTAGGTACATCTACAGGAAGTTTATTAGTGCCACATTTGGCTACTGGTAATTTAGATAAAATTTATAATGTTTTTACTAATGTTACACAAAGTGATATTTTTAGTGTTAGTCCATTTGTGCAACGGAAGAAAGGAAATCGAGAATTTGTTTCCATAGATTTTATAAATACCATTTGGCAATTTATTAAAATGAAACGTACGTTTGGTGAAAGTAAAGCGTTGCGACGTTATATTAAAAGAAATTTCACCGAAACAGAATTCGACTTGGTAAAAAGAACTAAAGACGATGTTGTAGTTACGGTTTCAAATTTATCTAAAAATAGAGTAGAGTATAAGTCTATAAAAGAGTTTACATATGATGAATTTTGTGATTGGATATGGATTTCTTGTAATTACATTCCATTTATGTCGTTAGTGAAAAAGAATGGTTTTGAATATGCTGATGGTGCTTTAGGGTGTGTAGTTCCTATAAGAGAAGCTATTTTACGAGGAGCTACTGAGGTAGATGCCGTTATTTTAGAGTCTGAGAATTTAGAATACAATAAAGTACTTGGTAAAAACCCGTTTTCACTTATGATAAATTTGTTTTCACATTTATTAGACCAAGTTGAAAGGAATGATATTGCTATTGGAAAATTGGCAGCAAAAAATAAAAAGGTAAAGCTTAACCTGTATTATACACCATCAAAGCTAACAGAAAACTCGTTAATATTTAATAAAAAACTGATGGTTTCTTGGTGGGAGCAGGGTTATAATTATGCAAAAGCAAAACACACTGATGCGCCTTCAAATGAATTAAAATAAATTTAGTTTACCACAATTCTGAAATCTCTTCTTTTATAAAACTCATTGCAGCATCACTTGGCGAACGACGTTCCATCATTTCAGTTAAAATAACTTCTCTAAGTTTATCCGCAGTATCGGTTTTCTCTGATAAACTTGCTTTTCTAATAAGTTGAATGGTTGCATTTTTAGCAGTTCTAAGAATATTCCAACACTTTTCACTTATATAAATTTGTTGTGCTAAATTATGTTCAAACTCTTGTTCTATGCTTTGAATAAGCAAAGCTTCATAAAGATTTTTGTCACTCGTTTTTGGAGCTATTCTAATTAAAAGATGATTAGGTGATATACGTTCTAGAAATAAAGCTAAACGTTCGTAAGCCTGCATACGTAAAGGTAATGCATTAACTTGTAAATCTTTCTTTAATAAAAAACGTCGTCTTCCGTCTTCATTTTTTGTATGTTCTTTAAAAAAATAAAATGCAATAATTCCAGTAATTAATGATGGAATTGCGAATAAAAATAGGTCAATAATTCTGTCGGCAGTCATAAAATTTAATTGGTTTGAAGGGTCGCTTTTTTTGAATTTCCACCCAAATATACACAATCTTGTAAATCTTGCATATTAGAAAATGGTACAGGTGTTTTTTTGTAATGATAAGTTCTATTAAGTTTTTTAGATAAGTTGTGGTCATCAACATTCATTTCAATATCACTCATTTTAAATTCACATGGATGCTCGTAACCAGCAGCATGTGTAATTTCAACAAATTCTTTTCTAAAGGTTTTAAAATATTGAGCTAAACGTTCAGATTTTAATGTTGGGTTAATACCATTTTGTAACCATTTATTTTGTGTTGCAATACCACTTGGACAATGATTAGTATGACATACTTGTGCTTGAATGCAACCCATACTCATCATCGCTTCACGCGCAACATTTACACAATCTGCACCCATTGCAAATGCCATAGCTGCTTTTGCAGGAAACCCTAATTTTCCACTACCAATAAACACAATACGCTCCGTTAAATTATGGTCTTGAAAAAGTTTGTAAACATCACTAAATCCATAAACCCAAGGTAGTGACACATGATCTGCAAAACTAGGAGGAGCAGCTCCAGTACCACCTTCGCCACCATCAATTGTTAAGAAATCTGGACCTTTGTTGGTAGTTTTCATAATAGTAGCGAGTTCTTCCCACTGCTCTAATTTTCCTATGGCAGCTTTTATGCCAACAGGCAAACCTGTAGCTTCTGCAATTTTTTCAATAAAATCGACCATTTCTGGTACGTTTGAAAATGCTTTGTGGTTTGGTGGTGATAATACGTCTTTGCCTATTTCAACACCACGTATTTTAGCAATTTCAGAAGTTATTTTTGCTCCTGGTAAAACACCTCCTTTACCTGGTTTTGCACCTTGCGAAAGCTTTACTTCAATAGCTTTAATAAACGGATTGTCCTTAACAAGTTTTATTAATTTTTCCATTGAAAATCCACCATCATTTGCACGAACTCCAAAATAACCCGTTCCAAAATGAAATATTACATCGCCGCCATGACAGTGATATGGCGATAATCCGCCTTCACCAGTATTATGATAAGCACCAGCAATTTTTACACCTTTGTTTAAAGATTCTATCGCTTTCGCGGAAAGTGAACCAAAACTCATTGCAGATACATTTATAACTGATGCTGGACGAAACGGTTTTTTACGGTTGTTATATGCGCCCATAACTTTGGCACATGGTAAAAAGGTTTTGTCAATACTATTAGGGTGGTTTTTATCAATTTGATAAGGCATCATAGCGTTATTGATAAAAATGTGTTGATGCGTGTAAATATCTCTATCTGTACCAAAACCTTCGTAGTTGTTTTCATGCTTTGCAGAGGCATAAATCCATCCACGTTCAATACGGTTAAAAGGCAATTCTTCTCTATTATTAGCCACAAAATATTGACGCATTTCTGGGCCAATACTTTCAAACCAATAGCGTAAATGCCCAACTATAGGAAAGTTATGACTTATAGTATGCGCTTTTTGAAAGAATATATCACGTATAGCAACAAGAGCTAAAACTATTAATATCCACATCCACCAAGTTATACTTGATAAAAAATTTAAAACTGAATCCATTTTAGTTATTTAAATAGTCAAACGTCATTTGTGTTAATGTTTTTACACCTAAAAGTAATCCCCTTTCATCAATTTTAAAATCAGGTGTATGGTGTGCATAAGGATTTGTGTTTCCTGGAGTCATTCCTCCTAAGAAAAAATAAAAACCAGGAACTATTTCTTGATAATAAGAAAAATCTTCACCACCAGTTGTTGCTTTCATAATTTGCACATTACTTTCACCAGCTACTCTTTTCATGGTTGGTAACATTTGTTCAACTAAAGCAATATCATTAAGTGTAATAGATGTGAAATTTTCAAATGTAATAGTTGCTTCTCCTCCATAAGCTTTAGCAATAGTTTCTGTCATTTCTGTCATGCGTCTTATAATTAACTCCTTCATGCTAGGACTTAAAGTTCTAAGTGTTCCAATCATTTCAGCACTTTCAGGAATAATATTAAATCGAACACCACTTGTAATTTTCCCAATAGTTATTACTGCAGCTTCCTCTGTTAACTTTGCTTCTCTACTAATTATGGTTTGTAATCCATCAATAATTTTTGCCGAAATAAGAATTGGGTCTACACCAGACCAAGGTTGAGAACCGTGAGTTTGCTTGCCTTTAACCTTAATTACAAAACGTTCTACTGCAGCCATTACACCTTCAGTTTTATATTTTATTATTCCTACAGGTGTAGAAGAGTTAATGTGTAAACCAAAAATTGCATCAACTTTTGGGTTTGTTAAAACACCTTCTTTTATCATAAGTTTCGCTCCGCCTTCTTCACCTGGTGGTGGACCTTCCTCGGCTGGTTGAAAAATGAATTTTACAGTACCGTTTATTTTGTCTTTGTTTTTTGAAAGAATTTCAGCAACAGCCATTAAAATTGCCGTATGTGTATCGTGCCCGCAGGCATGCATCACACCAGTTTTAGTGTTTAAGAATTCTGAAACTACTTCGCTTTTAAAATTTAAATCGTTGCGTTCGGTTACAGGAAGTGCATCAATATCTGCACGAAGCGCAATTACTTTTCCCGGATTATTACCTTTTAATAAACCTACAACACCAGTATGTGCCACATCAGTTTGAACTTCAATACCTAAAAATTTTAAATGTGCAGCAATTTTTTCGGCAGTTTTAAATTCTCGATTTGAAAGTTCTGGGTTTTGATGAAAATCGCGTCGCCATTCAATGACTTTTGATTCGATATCAGTAAATTGTTGTTCAAGAGTTGTTTGTGCTTGAATGGTTGTAATTCCGAAGAAAACAAAAAGAAACGAAAGATACTTCATAATAAAGCCAAGATTTTAAATATTTTGAAGCTTAAAGATATTCAAATTTTGTTAAAGCACTAAACAAGTTTTAATTGTTTATAATTATTAATAATTACACTTAATAAAAACCTTAACATTGGTTATTTTCACGTCGTAAAATTAAATGTAGTTTGGAAAAATATTTAAGTCAGTTAAATGAAGCGCAATTAGAACCCACTTTGCAAAAAGATGGACCTATGATTATTATTGCAGGTGCAGGTTCTGGTAAAACACGTGTGCTAACGTTTCGTATTGCTTATTTAATGCATCAAGGTGTAGACCCGTTTAATATTCTGTCTTTAACATTTACTAATAAAGCAGCACGCGAAATGAAAGAGCGTATTGCTACTATTGTTGGTAGTAGCGAAGCCAAAAACATATGGATGGGAACATTTCACTCGGTGTTTGCTAAAATTTTGCGAATTGAAGCCGATAGATTAGGCTACCCAAGTAATTTTACTATTTATGATACCCAAGATTCTGATAGATTGATTGCATCTATTATAAAGGAAATGAGTCTTGATAAAGATATTTATAAATACAAGCAAGTTCGTTCTAGAATTTCATCATATAAAAATAGTTTGATTACGGTTCGTGCCTATTTTCAAAACCCAGAATTAAAAGAAGCCGATGCTATGGCGCGTCGCCCGAAAATGGGTGAGATTTATAAAGAATATGTTAACCGTTGCTTTAAAGCGGGCGCTATGGATTTTGATGATTTACTATTGAAAACTAATGAATTACTAACACGTTTTCCAGAGGTTTTAGCAAAATATCAAAACCGTTTTAGGTATATATTAGTTGATGAGTATCAAGATACCAATCATTCGCAATATTTAATTGTGAGAGCGTTGGCCGATAAGTTTCAAAATATATGCGTGGTTGGTGATGATGCGCAAAGTATATATGCATTTCGTGGTGCTAACATTGATAACATTCTAAATTTTCAGAAGGATTATGACGATGTAAAAGTATATAAACTTGAGCAGAATTATCGTTCAACAAAAAACATTGTTAATGCTGCAAATTCTATTATTGAAAAAAATCAAACTAAGCTTGAGAAAATAGTTTGGACTTCAAATGATGAAGGTGCAAAAATAAAAGTGAATCGTTTGTTAACCGATGGGGACGAGGGACGCTATGTAGCAAGTACCATTTTTGAAAATAAAATGAATCACCAGTTAAAAAATAGTGATTTTGCTATACTTTATCGTACTAATTCACAATCACGTGCAATGGAAGATGCGTTGCGTAAGCGTGATATTCCTTATAGAATTTATGGAGGCACATCATTTTATCAACGTAAAGAAATAAAAGATGTATTGTCGTATTTGCGACTTATTATAAATCCTGCCGACGAGGAAGCTTTAAAACGTATTATTAATTTTCCGCCTCGAGGTATTGGTCAAACAACAGTTGATAGATTAATTGTTTCTGCAAATGGTTATAACAAAACCATTTTTGAAGTCATGAAGCATATTGATAAAATCGATATAAATATTAATAATGGTACAAAAACGAAACTTCAAAATTTTGTAACACTTATTGAAAGCTATCAAGTTCTAAATCAAACTGCTGATGTTTTTGAACTTGCAGAACATGTTACCAGAACTAGTGGATTAATACGCGAGTTTAATAAAGATGGAACACCAGAAGGTGTTACCAGAATGGAAAATATTGAGGAGCTTTTAAACGGAATGAAAGATTTTGTTGAGGGTCAAATAGAAATAGCAGATGCAACAGCTACGTTAGCTGAATTTTTAGAAGATGTAGCGCTGGCAACCGATTTAGATGCCGATAAAGGTGATGCTAATCATGTGGCTTTAATGACGATTCATTTAGCAAAAGGCTTAGAGTTTTCAACTGTTTTTGTGGTTGGTTTAGAAGAAGATCTATTCCCGAGTGCGATGAGTATGAACACGCGTAGCGAACTAGAAGAAGAGCGACGTTTGTTTTATGTGGCTTTAACACGTGCCGAAAAACAAGCCTATTTAACCTATGCGCTTACAAGATATCGTTGGGGGAAATTGATTGATTGTGAACCAAGCAGATTTATTGAAGAAATAGACGAGCAATATTTAGATATTGTAACACCAATTGAAGAACGCCGTTTTAATCCAATGCTGGATGCCGATATTTTTGGAGATGTAGAACCTAATAAAATTAGATATAAACCCGCAAAACAGCCTGTATTTAAAAAAGGAAGTGCGACTAAAAAAGAACTGACTAAGTTTCAAGTATCAACTCCTAAAAACTTAAAACCTGTTTCTAAAACTAATGGTTCTACTAATCTATTTGACAGCAAATTAGTTGTTGGAAATATAGTTAAGCATTTGCGTTTTGGTAAAGGTGAAGTTTTAAAAATTGAAGGCAAAGGCGCAGATATTAAAGCTGAAATTAATTTTCAACATGGAGGAATTAAAAAGTTGTTATTACGATTTGCTAAGTTGGAAGTGATAGGATAGTATTAATTAGAGATTGAAAATGGATTATTCATCATTCATAATAATTGAATTGTCATCATCAGGAATTTTTCAATCAGTAGAAATTCTTGATAATATTATGATTAGTAAAGATCATCATGCTGATATTCAAGTGATTTATAATAATATGCCTATTGTAGTGTCTATTTTTGAAGATGAAACTTACTTAGATATTTTAGATAAAATAATGGAAAGTTATGGCTGAATTTGTTAGAATATATGTAGAGAATCCTAATCCAAAGGAAATTGAAAAGGTTGTTGCTATTCTAAAACGTGGTGGGTTAATTATTTATCCAACCGATACAGTTTATGGTTTAGGCTGTGATATTACTAATATTAAAGCCTTAGAACGTATTGCTAAAATTAAAGATATAAAACTTGAAAAAGCAAATTTCTCTTTTGTTTGTCACGACTTAAGTAATTTAAGCGATTACGTAAAACAAATAGATACTTCTACATTTAAAATATTAAAACGTGCACTTCCTGGTGCATATACATTTATTCTTCCTGGTGCTAAAACATTACCAAACCCGTTTAAAAAGCGAAAAACTGTTGGTATTCGTGTGCCTGATAATAATATTGCTTTAGAAATTGTTAAGCAGCTTGGAAACCCAATTATTTCTACTTCAATTTATGATGAAGATGAGGTTTTAGAATATACTACCGACCCTGAACTTATTTTAGAAAAATGGGGCAATAAAGTAGATTTGGTTATTGATGGAGGTTATGGTGATAATGAACCTTCGACAGTTATAGACCTATCTGGAGATGAGCCTGTTATTTTAAGAGTAGGCAAGGGGAGTTTAGAGATTTTTTAACAGTAAAAAAATAGATAACTTTATTTTGTTGTTCCCTATATAATTTCTTACATTTATTCTCTCTTCTAAGATTTTTTTAATAGCAAAAAAATATAAGAGTTTGTTGTACGAATACTTCTTTGTGCAATAAACTTTTTAGCAACCATTTTTATGAAAAAAGCGACAAAAATGTAATTTTGAATGTTTTAGCTCACAAATATTAATTATTTTTAGAGGTGTTCGTGAAACATTTAAATACATAAAAAAGCCCCGAATTGGAAGTCGAGGCAGCTTAAATGTTTTCACAACGGAATAATCCTTATTGTGAATTGCTTTCAAAATTGT
>Ga0256845_1001136_pt1 | contig 22236 bp, 20 predicted proteins | sample RiftiametaG_FD_189101 | JGI IMG/M metagenome (GOLD analysis project Ga0256845, IMG submission 189101) | Tube worm associated microbial communities from hydrothermal vent at the East Pacific Rise, Pacific Ocean - Riftia | ecosystem: Host-associated > Annelida > Integument > Unclassified ... | reverse complement strand
GTGCAGCCCTGGGCCGTCAGGTCGGCGAAGGGGTGGCGCCTGCACAGCGCCTCCCACAGGCTCATGCCGGCCGCGTAGATGTCCGCCCGGGCGTCGACGCTGCGGCCGTGCTGGGTCTGCTCCGGCGCGATGTAGCGCGGGTCCCCGACGAGGTGGCGCTCAGGCCGGACCCGCGGGCGGGAACGATCGAGGGCGACCCCGAAATCGAGCAACTTGGTGGTCACAAAGCGCGTGTTCGGATCCCGGGTCACGAACATGTTCTCGGGCTTCACGTCCCGGTGCACGACCTTGCAGTCGTGGGAGTACTGGAGCGCCCCCAAGACCTGGCGAAACACATCGCCGATCAGGCGCAGCGGAATGTCCCGGTTTCGGCTCCGGGCCCGGTGAACCAGGGTCGCCAGATCTTGACCGGGCAGATACTCCATGACGAACCACGAGATCCCCTGCCCCGGAACACCCACGAGGTCGAAGACCCGGGCGATCGCCGGGTGACAGAAGCGGGCGCCCCACACGGCCTCGCAGCGAAAGCGATCCCGCTCCGACTCCGGGACCTCGGGCTTCATGACCTTGACCGCCACGGCCCGCTCGAGCACCGGATCCCAGGCCTTGTAGACCCAGCCCATCCCGCCCTCACCGATGCAGCCCTCGATCCGATACTGCTTGGTGTGCGCCAGCATGGTCCCGGCCGTGAGCCTGGGATCGTGCTCGTCGGGTTCGCAGAGCCAGGCCGGTGTCGCCTGTCCACGCCCCGAGTTCGGCGCTCTGGTTCGAACCCCAGATCGAAGGCCAGATCGAAAGCCGGATCGAAGGCCAGATCGGCGCGCGTCGGCGGGGGCCTCGGCGGGACTGCGCAGCAGCGAAGCGGGGATCACCGTATCCATATGTCCACCCTACGGACGCGCCCCCCGAGGGCCGAAAAATTGGCGAAATAGGGCCGACGATCGAGTGTGAATGGGATTTCGCCCTGCGCTGACCTGGTCCGAGGACCAACCGGTGGGGATCGAGCCCGCGGATCGGACCCGCAGATCGGTCCAGGGCCAGTGTAGGCTGCGTTCGTGTCCAGCCTCGCCAAGCGTCTGATGGGCGACCATCCCCCAGGCCTGTTCGTCCTGTTCTTCGCGGAGATGTGGGAGCGGTTTTGCTACTACGGCATGCGCACCCTGTTGATCCTGTACTTGACCGTGGAGCTGCTGTTCCGCGACGACCCAGCCTACGGCGTCTACGGTGCCTACACGGCCCTCGTCTACGCGGCGCCGGTGCTCGGGGGCAAGCTCGCCGACGAGCTGCTCGGCTACCGCCGGGCGGTGATCTTGGGTGGCATCTTGATGGCCATCGGCGAGTTCATGCTGGTCGGCAACGGGGTCCTCAGCGAGGGCAACGCCCTGCTCTACCTGGGCATGGGCACGATCATCGTCGGCAACGGCTACTTCAAGGCCAACATCTCCTCGATCGTCGGCCGACTCTACAAAGACGGCGACCCGCGGCGAGACTCCGGCTTCACCATCTTCTACATGGGTATCAACGTGGGCGCCGTCTTGGCGACCACCGTGGTCGCCTACGTGGGCTCCACCTATGGCTACAAGTGGGGTTTCGGGCTCGCCGGCCTGGGCATGATCATCGGCCTGCTCGTGTTTCTGTTCGGCCAGGGCCAGCTCGAGGGCCACGGCTTCCCGCCCGACGAGGACAAGCTCCACAAGCCCCGCCTCGGCCCCCTGAGCAACTGGCACCTCACCGTGCTCGGCTCGCTCGCGGTCATCCCGGCGCTCTACTTCTTGCTCGTCTCCGAGGGCGCGGTCACCGAGGCCGCCGACAAGGGCGGCTGGATCGCTACCGTGGCCATGATCCAAAACAAGCTGCTCTTCGGCCTGACCTTCGTCGATGTGCTGCTCTTCATCACGATGACGGTGGTGGTGGTCAGCCTCCTGCGGGGCGCGGTCAAAGCCGGGCAGGACGCCGAGGGCGAGCAAAAAACCGTCCTGCGTGACCGCATGGTGGTGTTCTTCATCCTCATGATCTTCAACATCATGTTCTGGGCGATGTTCGAGCAGGCCGGCACCTCGCTGACCCTGTTCGCCGACCGGGCCGTCGACCGGGAGATCTTCGGCTGGACCATGCCCACGACGATGACCCAGGCCTTCAACCCGGCCTTCATCATCATCTTCGGCAGCATTTTTCAGTGGATGTGGGTCGCCCTCGACAAGCGCGGCAAGAACCCCAACATCCCCCTCAAGTTCGCCTTCGCCCTGTTCCAGCTCGGCCTGGGCTTCCTGCTCCTGACCGTGGGCGCGGCGGTGGCCGGCGACGACTTCAAGATCCCCTTGATGTTCCTCGTGTTCATGTACCTGCTGCACACCACCGGCGAGCTGTTCATCTCGCCCATCGGCCTGTCCATGGTCACCAAGCTCGCCCCCTCGCACCTCACCGGCACGGTGATGGGGGCCTGGTTCCTGAGCTTCGCCGCCGCCAACAAGGTCGGGGCCGGCCTGGCCAAGCTCACCGGCGAGAGCACCACCAAGGTCGTCGGGCTGATCGAGACCGGCTTTGGGACCAGCGAAGCCCACATCGAGGCGACCCTGCGCCCGGAGATGACCCGCCTGGTCTCGATCTTCTACGACGCCAGCTCGGTCAGCGCCGAGACCATCACCGCCATGTCGGTCAGCGCCAAGGAGGTCGTCGAAAAATACGTGGGCACCTACCAAAACTTCGGCATCGCCATCGTCGCCAGCGGCGTGGTCTTGGTCCTGCTCTCGGGCTGGCTCAACAAGCGCATGCACGGCGTCAAATAGGCGTCGCTAAAACGCTCGAGAGCGCCCGGCCATCTGGCCGCGGCGCTCTCTACAATTTCAGCTCGAGTTCGGCTCGAGTTCGGCTCAGCGGATACCTTGGCGCTCACACAGGAAGCGGATGAAGTCGTTGCGCGACTTGACCCCCAACTTGCCGAACCCCGCCGCCAACAACTGGCGCACCCGTGAATAGCTGACCCCCATGGACTCGGCGATCTGCCGGTCCCGGTGGCCCGCGCTGACCTGTTCGAGGGCCTCCGCTTGTCTGGCCGTCAGTCCAAACTCGTCGGCCAACAGGCGAATCTGATCGCCGGCCGTACGCTCGGCTTCGGGATCCACGCTGTCGAGGTCGGCGACCACCGCGGCCGCGACGATCTGCTCGCCGCCCCCACGCGCTTCACTCGCCGCACCGTCCCCCTGTTTGATCGCCCAGGTCCGCATCTCCCGACTCCGAGCTGTCGCCTGGGCGACCTCCGCCGAGAGTCGTCGCGCCGAGACCGGCTTGCGCAGGAACCCGGCGACACCGACCGCAGCCGCTCTCCTCCCCCACTCGCTCTCCTCGTGGGCCGTCAGCACCAAGGCCACACAAGGCGCGGATCGCGAACGTAGCGCTGCGACCAGTTCGAGCCCGTTTCCATCCGGCAACTCGAGATCCAAGATCGCAACATCAAAAACCTCGCTGTCGTCTCTGGCCAAGGCGGCAGCGCCGCTCAAGGTCGGGACCGAGACGACGGTGCAACCGATCTGCTCGAGGCAGTCGATCAACGCGTCGCCTACCGCAGGTTCATCCTCCACCAATAACACGCGTGGTGGCTGAGGCTTGCCGGGCTCCATGTGCCTAGACAATACCGCACACCGATCCAAAGCAAGCATTCCTATGAACTCGGGGGCCTCGACTCGGAGCCCGGCCGAGCTCGAGGCTCAGAGACACTCGGATCGCCCCTTCCCCCCCTGTTCGAGCGATTTCCAATCATGCGAGTCCCGGGGCTGTGCCTGCCTCGACCCGCTCTGGGTTCTTAGACCGAGGTTGCTACCGTGAAAACATGGCATCTGGCGCGCAACACGCGGCGCGCATCGACCCCCTCAGGATCCCCGCTGACACCTCCTTGCTCCCTTGTTCGGCGTCGATTGTTCAGCATACGGTGACTGGGGTGACCGGGGTAACTGGGAAGACGGATGACTGGCGTGGATGAACTCGACGCACGCCTCGCCGCGCTCTCCCTACGTATCGACTCGAGCATCGACGCCACGCGACGCTGGGTCCTCCGACCCGCCGAGATCGGTGGCCCCGACCCCGACCCGGCACCCACACTCGATGCGAAACAACGGGACGAACAGGTCTCTCAGCTCGAGGGTGCCCTGGCCTCGGCCCAATCCAGCACCACCCTCCAAGTTCAGCGCTGCATGTCGCTGGAGGACCAACTCGCCGTGTTCAAGCGCCAGCTCGCCCAGGCCAAGGCGGTCACCGCCGAAGCTCGGGCCGAGGCGACCCAGGCCCGACAGACCCTGGACGATCGAAGGGGGTCGGGGTCGGGGTCGGGCTCAGGCGCGACCGGGGGCATCAGCGCCGCATTCCAAGCCAAGCTTCTCGAGATCGAGCAGCTGACCAGGGAGCGCGACACCCTGCGCAGGTCCACGGACGAGTGGCGGACCCGGGCCCGCACCCAAAAGCGCAGCCTCCAAGAGCTCGGCGAAAAACACGATCGAGCCCAGGCTCAGCTCCTCGATCTGCGCGCCCGAGACGAATCTGCCCGTGGGCGCCTCGCCGAACTCGAGCGCATGGTTTCGGAGCAGCGCCGTGATCTCGACCTGGCGACCCGCCGCACCGAGCACCTCAGAGAGCGACTGGGCAGCTCCACCCGCTGACGAAGTTTCGGCCGCGCAGGCGTGCAGACCGAGCCCGCCTAGTTCGGGGGGGGAGCTCGTGTTGACCGTGACCGCGCGAGCGCGGATCGTTCCGCAAATGTCGTTCTACCAGCTCTCCGTCGTCCAGATGTCCACCATGCTCCGCAACCTCGATGGCCAGCTCGACAAGGTCGTCGCCTTCGCCGAGGCCAAGGACATCAGCCCAGACAGCTTCGTCGGCTTTCGCCTGGCCCCGGACATGCGTCCGCTCGCGTTCCAAGTTCAGGCCGCCTGCGACACCGCCAAGTTCACCGCAGGCCGGCTCACCGGGCTCGAAGCCCCCAAGCACGAGGACGACGAGACCACGATCGTCCAGCTCAAGCAGCGCATCGCCGTGACCCTCGAGTGGCTCTCCAGTGTCGACGAGAGCCACTTCGCCGGCGCCGCTGAGCGCGAGGTCCGGCTCTCTTTTCTACCCGGCAAGGGTGCCAAGGGTGACGACTACCTGCGCGAGATGGCGATCCCCAACTTCTACTTCCACGTGACCACGGCCTACGCCCTGATGCGCCTCGCCGGCGTCGACCTGGGCAAGCGGGACTTCATCACCACGCTCACCCTGCACGACGTCGACGCCTGATCTCAGCGGGGGCCGGTCAAGCCGGAACACAAAAAAGATTGCAGACCAGGCCCTCGCAGCAGTCGTCCGCCAACAGGTTGCAAGTCCCAAACAAGAGCACACATTGATCGAGCGTACAGCCGCTGGTGTCGTACGCGCAGTTCGAGCACAGGAGCGCACCAGCGTCGAAACCCAAACCGACGCAGCTCTGTCCGTTGAGGTTCGCGCCGTCGCAGATCTCTCCCCCGTCGAGCACACCGTTGCCACAGGTGGGCGACTCGATGCAGTTGGTCTGGAGCACGTCGGAGCAGTCCGCCGAGCAGCTCAATGTCCCCCCCTGGTAGCCCAGGTCGACGCAGGTCAAGCCGCCGAAGTTGGCCCCGTCACAGACCTCGGTCGCCGCGAGCTGGCCGTCGCCACAGGTCGAGCACGCGTTTGTGAACAGGGTGCAGTCATCCGTGCAGATCAGCGCGCCGTTGTCGTGACCGAAGTCGAGGCAGCTGAGTCCGCCCACGTCGCTGCCGTCACACTCCTCCGCCCCCTCTTTCGCGCCGTTGCCACAGACCGGCGTGCCCTCTGTGCTCTCGTCGGAGGTCGTGCCGGTCTCGGTGCCACTGGCCTCGCCCGAGCTCCCCTCGGCGTCCGCATCTTCGTCCGCGTCCGCGTCCGCGTCGCTGGTCGCATCGTCCCCGCCTGTGGAGTTGGTCGTCGAGTTGGTCGTCGAGTAGATCGAGTTGTCTCGACCCGGCTCCCCTCCAGAACAGGCGCTCAGCGCAACCACGCACACCCAGGGCCCGATTCCTCGCCAGTTCATCGACCAATCGTGCAGCACGGCGGCATGCGGCGGCAACCCAATTCGGAGCGCCGAGCGGGTCTACCGCGCACAGCGGCGATCACGAGCACTCGGCCCGGCAGCCTGCGATGAACGCCGCATCACCTCGACCGCCGACCGACCCACCCACGAGTATCGGGCTCACTCAGCCCTCGAGCAGCTCGAGGGCCCGGTCCACCGACACGGCTGCGCGCTCGGCCAAGGCCAGAAATGCGGCCCGCTCTCGCTCGCCCCGGTGACTCGCACGAACCAGGGGTACGACCTCATAGAGCACGCTCTCCCGGGCTTCCGCAGCCAGCGCAGCCACCCGTGCACCGATGTCGTCGAGCTTCGGCGGCGCATAGAGCAGGCCCGAGAGCTCGAGGCGACGAGAGACCGTCACCGGCATGCGCTCGAGCAGGGAGTCGAACTGAGCAGCCTCCGCGCTGTCCATACGACCGTCGAGGTTGGCGAGCGCGGCCGCGAACGCAACCACGATCTCGGCTCGCTCGGCGGCGGCCTCCGTCCACTGCGCGCGCAGCTTCAGCGCCTGATCGGCGTCCACCCCGACCTTCTCGGCGATGTGATCGTGGACCGCCGCCTCGACCTCTGAGCCGTGCCCATCGGCGAGGGCCATGGTCCAACAGCGCGCGAGCAGCTCTTCGGCCACGTGGGGCAAGGGCGGCGGCAGCTCTCCAAAGCGGCGCTCGAGGGCCGGCCGATCTCCGAGCAGCTCGATCCACGCCTCGGTCTGCGCGCTGTCGAGGGTCGCCACATCGACCAGGCGCAAGAGCTGATCCCACTCTCCAAACTCGAGCATGTCGTCGGCGTGCGCGATCATGCCGCAAGCGACCAAGGTCCACTCTTGCTCGGGGGTGAGCACGCCGTCCATGCCTCAGGATAGCGCGTTTGCACCCCGCCTTGTCCTGCATTATCGGCGCCGGCCGGCGTCAGCCCTCGATCTCGAATGCGTAGGCCCCGAGCGCCATGGCCTCGGGCGCCTCGCTCAACCACATCGAGGCGGGCAGCAGCCCAAGCGTCTTCAAGATCGGATCGGCGAAGCGAAGTGCCCGTCCGGTCAGCGGGTCCACACTCGCCATCCCGCTCTCGCGCAGGGCCCCCCCCGCCCGGCCCAGGGGCAAGTTCAGCCGGATCCCGAACAGGCTCCGGATCTGATCGACGAGGGTCGGAGCGGCCGGGTAGTGGCGCACCGACATGGCTGCGCTCCCGCCCACAGCCGAGAGCGCAGCCATCCGCGCCGCCCGGTCGGTGGCCTCGTGCATCCCACCGTACTCGTCGACCAGGCCGACCTCGATGGCCCGCACGCCGCTCCAGATCCGACCCCGGGCGACCGCGTCGGCAGCTTCAGGCGTCATCGCCCGGGCTGCGGCGACCCGATCGATGAACCGGTCATAGCTGACCTGAATCCCTGCTGTGACCGCGGCGCGCTCGTCCTCGCTGTAGGGCTTCCACAGCGAGCGCATGGTCGCCCTATCACCCAGAGAGATCATATCGACGCCGACGCTGAACTTGTCCAGGAAGCCCGAGAAATCGAACTTCGGATAGAAGATGCCGATGCTCCCGGTGACGGTGCTCGCGTCGGCGTAGATGTACTGGCCCGCAGTGGCCACGTAGTAGCCGCCCGAGGTCGCTGTCTCGCCCATGGAGATGACCACCGGCTTGTCGACCCGGAGCAGATCGAGGGCCCGGGTGATGTCCCGGGCCGCGCTCACCGATCCCCCCCGGGAGTTGATGCGCACGACCACGGCCTTGACGTCTCGATCGGCGTGCAGCGCCTCGATCTCCCGGGTCAGGGTCCCCGCTCCGGCCACGTCGATGTCGAGCAGGGGAATGTGCAGCGAGGGCCCCGCCACCAAGGTCCCGTCGATGTGGAGGACCGCGACGTGGGCCGGGTCTCGCCACCCGCCTGAACGCAGGGGCGAGCTCGGGGGAGGCTCGATGCGCACCGCTCGACCCAGCCAGGTCTCGAGCTTCGCGTCGAGTTCGTCGGGCCAGGCCAGATCGTCCACCACACCCGCCCGACGGGCGTCCCCGGGCTGCCAGGGCGCCTCGTCGACCCACCCCGACACGACCTTGGGATCCCGAGCCCGAGCCCGAGCGATCATCCGTAGGGCGTGGTTCCAGCGATCGGTGAGCAAGACCCGGTTGGCCTCGGCGACCGGAGCCGAGGGCCCGCCCCTGGAGAAATGCTCCGGCGTGCCCTTGTACTCGGCGATGCGCACAAACTCGGCCTCCACGCCCAGGCGCCCGAGCAGCTCGCCCCAGTAGAAGCTCCGACTCGAAAACCCGAGGATCGAGAGGGCCGCCTGGGGATGCGCGATCACCCGATCGGCGACCGAGGCCAGAAAGTAGTGCGAGAGGTTCGCCCCCTCGAGGTAAGCCACGACCTTGCCACCCCCGCCTTGGAAGCGCGTCAGAGCCTCGCGCACCTCCTCGAGCTGGGCCAGGCCAAAGCCGGTCCCCCCGATCTCGACCAACACCACGCCACCGCGACGCTGGGCGAGTTCGTCCAATATCGCGACGACTGCGGCCAGCTCCCGATCGCTGTCTCGCCCGGCCAGAGACACCCGCGTGACTCGGCGCGGGCGCGTGGGCAAGACCTCGGTGTAACGCTCGGCGCTCGCCCGCAGCCGACCCGAGGCCCCCTGGAGGCCGTCGCCTCCCCCCGTCCCCCCTCCCATGCTCACGGCCGCGGCGGCCCCAAAGTGGGGGGCGTCGAACTGGAGCCCGGCGTTGACGCGGACCGCCTGGAGGGGCTCGCTGCTGACCTCGCTGAGGTCGTAGTACGCCATCAGCTCGGCCTCCAAAAACACCCGGACACCCCGGGCTCCCGCGAGCACCCGCCCCCGGGGCTCGAAGGCGTAGCCCTGGACCTGGGCGGCCGGACCGTTGAAGGTCCCACGCAAGCCGAAGGCGAACTCGAGCGCAGGTGTCCCCAGGGGCCGCAGCGCAAGCTCGGGATCCAAGACCACCGGGAAGCGTCGACCCTCGAGGCGCGGCGCATTGATGTTCCGGGCGACGATGGCCATCGTCAAGAAGCGATTACTTCGCCAGCTCACCCCCAGGTCGAGCTGGTTCGCCCCCCGGGCATAAAGGTTGTTCTCCGCAAACAGTCGCGAGTAGCTCAGGCCCACCGCCAAGCCCGGCGCCCACCGCATCAGGGGCAGCCCCGCGGCGACCGTGAACTTGCCGTAGGGGCTGTCGGCGTTGGTCGAGCTCGTGTCCAAGCTGGCCTGTCCCCGCCACATGGCCTGCACACCCACGCCGAGGCTCAACACCTTCCACGGCAGGGGCAGGGCCGCGAACAGGCCCACCCCGCTACCCCGGCGGCCGCTGGCCTGGGTGTTGATGGCGAAGTCGAGGATCGCGCTGAAGCCCTGGAGATAGGCGAGGTTCGCCGGGTCTTGGACCACCGCGCTGGCATCGGCCTCGCCCGCGACGACCGTGTAGGGGCGGTCGGCGTCCCGCAAGATCGAGCGACCCTCGCCCCCGTTTCCCGCTCGCGCGATCGGGGGCGCGAGCAGCCCCAAACTCAAGACAGATCCCAGGACAGATCCCAGGACAGATACGAGCGCGACCCGAGCTGCCGAGCGACCGCCCCCGGGACCGCGCGGACCTCGGTCGCTCGCTCGGCCGCTTCGCCGCGAGGTCGAGAGGAGCACGATCATTGATAACATGATCGTGCCCCTCTCGACCCCGGGGTCCCAGCCTCACTCGACCCAGGCGACCGTGACCGCGTCGCCGCCCTCTTTGGCCAGCCCCGGTCGCTGCTTGCGGACGTTGGGGGAGCGGGACAGGCACTCACGGACGGCCTTGCGCAGGGCCCCAGCCCCGTGCCCATGGCGGATCAAGATCACGTCTTGGTCCCGCGCCATGGCTTGGGCCACAAAGTCCGCGACCCGATCTTGGGCATCCTCGAAGCGCTCTCCCCGGACGTCGCAGCTGTTGTCCACGCTGGTCTCGATAACCATGGGCGAGTCCCCGAAGTGGCGTGCGGCTTGGGCGGTGACCACAGCCTTGAAGTTGAACACGGGCGTCGATTTGCCGCGCTTGACCCGGGGACCGCTGCGCTGGGGCCGAACCGGTTCGAGGTCGGCAGGCTTGACCGTGGTCCGCATCAGCTGGAGCTGCACGGTCACCCGCTTGGCCGGCCGGCCCCGGCTCGCTCCCGAGAGCGCAACGATCACCCCCTCTTGCTTCATACTCCGCACCCGGACCTCGTCCCCGAGCTCGAGGGTGCGCGCATCGAGACGCTCGTCGGCTCCGCGCTGGGCCTCGGTCTCGGCGTCGGTCTGAGCCCGATGCCGAGCCAGCGCGGTCCGGGCGTCGGCGCTGATCTGGGCCCGGGTGGGCAGCTGCGAGACACGCTCGGGTCGCGAATCTCGCAGCCCCCGGCGGCGGTGCTTGAGCTCGCGCTCGAGCGCCCGCAGCTCGTCCGTGGCCGCGACGTAGGCCTTGGCCCGATGGCTGCGGACCCCGTCGAGGACCCGGCGCTCCCGAGTCCTCACCTCGCTGTCGCGGCGCTCGAGGCCGGCCAGCTCCCGCTCCAGCAGCTCCCGGGCCCGGCCCAACGAAGCCCGCTCCGCCTCGATCTCGCGCAGGAGCTCGTCGACCTTCACCCCCTCGTCACCGAGCGTGGCCTGGGCCTCGGCGAGCACGCTCTTGGGCATGCCCAGGCGCTCGGCGACCGCGAGCGCGCTCGAGCTCCCGGGCACCCCCAGGCTCAAGCGAAAGGTCGGGCGCATACGCTGGATGTCGAAACCCACGGCCGCGTTGTGAAACTTGCCAGCGCCCCTGCCCCCCTGCTCGCTGCTTCGGGTCGCCAGCAGCTTGAGGCGGTCGTAGTGGGTGGTCACCACCAAGGTCGCCCCCAAGGTCACGAGCTCGGTGAGGATCGCCTCGGCCAGCGCCGCCCCCTGCTCCGGGTCCGTGCCCACCGCGACCTCATCGAGGAGCACCAAGGTCCCGGCCCCGTCGCGCTCGGCCTGGCGCAGCGCCTCGAGCACATGCCCGATGTGGGCCGAGAAGGTCGAGAGGTTGGCGATGATCGACTGATCGTCGCCGACATCCGTGACCACGCGGCGAAACACCGGCAGGCGGGCCCGGCCGCGACAGGGGAGGCGCAGACCCGCCGCAGCCATCAGCGCGCACAGGCCCATGGTCTTGAGCGCCACCGTCTTGCCGCCCGCGTTTGGACCACTCACCACCAGGCCGTGCCCGCGGGCGAGCAACAGATCGTTGGGCACCACGTCGATGCCGTCGATGAGCATCAGCGGATGCCGAGCCGCGCGCAGCTCGATGGGCGCGTGCTCGCCCTGCCCCGAACCGCCGTCGCTCGAGCGACCGGTCAGCTCTGGAGTGATCGCGCTGTAGCGCGCCCCCAGGGCCAACTTCGCCGCGCACAGATCAAACTGGACACACGCGGCCTGCATCGTCCGCAGGGCCTGAGCGTGCTCCGCAACCTCGGCGCTGAGCCGGCGCATGACCTTGCGCTCCTCCTCGGCGGCGTTGAGCTCGGCCTCGCGCAGGGCATTGTTGTCCTCTACGAGGTGCCCGGGCTCCACAAAAAAGGTGTGGCCACTGCCCGACGACCCATGAATGATGGCTCCGCGCTGCCGGACCTTGCCCAGCGCGTCGCTGCGAATCGGAAACACCACCCGACCGTCGCGCTCGGTCCAGTAGCCGTCCCGCAGGCACTCGGCAAAGCTCTGCGTTCGCAGGCTGCGCTCGGCCTTGGCCAGCAGGGCCTGCCTGCTCGAGCGCACCTGTTTGCGCGCCGCGGCCAGGGCCTCACTCGCGGCGCTGGAGATCCGAGGCTCGCCCCCGCCCCGAGGACTCCTGTCGATGGCGCGATCCAGCGCGCGCAGGAGCTCCGGGAGTTCGGGCAGACGCTCGCGCGTCCCACACAGGAGCCGGCGAAGGGCTTCGAAGCCACGCTCGTTACGGCTCCCGCTCGAGAGCTCCCGCTCGTCTCCCGTCTCTCGCCTGTCACCCTTGGCCCCCCTTTCGAGGCCCACCTGGACCCCGTCCATCAGACCCGCCAGCGCGCTGACGACCCGACACAGTTCAGCCACACCGATCAGTTCGACCACGGAGAGCGGAGCCCCTCCCACCGCGATCGCCACGCTCTCGTCGAGGTCCTCGAGTTGGGCGAGACCCGCCCGCAAGGTCGACTCCGGCGCTTCCTCGACCTCGTGTGCCAGCACCAACTCCAGCCCATCGAGCTCGTCCAACGCCCGTTGGGCCGATCCCGCGTCAGGCAGGGGTCGGATCGAAGGTAGGCTCTCGAGCGCCACCACGAGTCCCGGTCGCCCGCGTCGATCTCGGATCGACGCGGAGGACTGCCCACCCAGGAGGGCCTCCATCGCATCGAGTTCGTCCGTGACCCGGCCCCGCACCAGATCCATGCGCAGCTCCGTCGCCAACACCCGAATCAAGCGGATCCAGCCCAAGTGCCGCAGCGCGTCCCCCAGTCCCCCTGCGAGCCACGCCTGCAGCCGATCGTCCTCCTTGGATGAACCAGGAGATCCGGGCGCGTCAGACCTCCCAGTCCGAGCACCAGTGATCTTTGTTCGCGTTTTGGATGCCGAGTCTCTCACGTCTCACGACCCTCATGCCGGTCGAGTCTGGGTTTGCGGCCATCACGAGCCACACACAAGCATGACCGATCTTTGTGGCGCGCAGGGGCTCGCCGGGCGTACCATGCATCGCGCCGGGGTCAAGGCTGCCCGCGGCCCACGCCCGTTAGGCCCTTCGAACACCACCTCGTTGAACGGCTGTCGCGCGAACCTCCAATGAAGAACGCCCTCTTCCTCTTCGTGTCGCTGTTCGCTTTTTATGTGGTGCTCTCGGGGCAGATCCACAGCGCGTTCCTGATGGGCGCGGGCGTCGTCGTCTGCCTGCTCGTGACCTTGCTGGCCCGGCACCTGGGCATCGTCGACGACGAGGGCATGCCCTACGCCTACTGGTGGCGCACCATCCTCTACCTGCCCTGGCTCATGTGGCAGATCCTGCTCGCCAACATCGACGTGCTCAAGGTGGTCTGGAAGCCCGGCCGCCTCGAGATCGAGCCCCAGATGATCCGTGTTCCCCATGAGCTGCGCACGCCCTACGGTCTGGCGACCTATATGAATTCGATCACCCTGACCCCGGGAACGGTCACGGTCGAGGTCGGTGACCACGAACTCCTGGTCCACGCGCTCACCCGGGCTGCCGCCGACGATCTTCTGGAGGGCAGGATGCACGCCCGGGTCAAGATCGTAGAGGGGGATACGAACCCATGATCGTGCTGGCCAGCGCCTCCGTCGAGGCTGGGGGGCCTTCCCCCGTGTTCTACGTGGTGTTTGCATCCTGCGTCCTGCTCCTGATCGGCCTGCTCCTGCTCCTGATTCGGGCCCTGCGCGGACCCACCGTGTTCGATCGGATCCTGGCGGTCAACGCCATGGGCACCAAGACCGTCGTCCTCGTCGCCTGCATCGCGTTTTTGGATCTTGCCCAGGGCAGCCCGGGTTTCTTCCTCGACACGGCGATCGTCTACGCCCTGATCAACTTCATCGTCACCCTCGCTATCCTCAAGTACATCCAATTCGGGAGGCTGGCCTAGTGGGTGTGCTCGAGGTCATCGGCGCGATCGCCATGATCGTCGGCTGTCTGTTCGCGCTCACCGGGTCCCTCGGCGTGCTGCGCATGCCCGACTTCTACTCGCGCATGCACCCGGCCGGAAAGTCCGACACCCTCGCCCAGGCCCTGATCCTGTTTGGTCTGGCCCTGCTGGCGACCCAGCAGCTCGTCGACCTGATCGGCAGCGACGGGGGAGACCACGCAGACACGGTCATCGGTGTCCTCAACATCATCCTCAAGCTCGGCCTGCTCAGCGCGATCTTGTTTTTGACCGCCCCGACCTCCACCCACGCCATCGCCAAGGCGGCTCGCCTCGACATCTACACCGACATCCCCATCGCGGGTGACCCCGGCAGCTCGCGCATCGCCGAGATCGTGATTCCGGGCGACATCGAAGAGCGCCTTCAAGAGGAAGAGACACCCGTGTTCAACGTCGACGACCACCGACCCGAACCCGACGCTCCTCTCGAGGGCAAGGGCAAGGGAGAGGGAGAGGGGGAGGAAGAATGAACGCCCTCCTCATCGTCGACATCATCCTGCTGTTGTTGGTCGCGGCCACGGCCGTAGCCGTGGTCTCGGTCCGCAGCCTGTTCTCCGCCACGATCTTGGCCGGCGTCTACAGCCTGCTGATGGCCCTGGTGTGGACCAACATGCACGCCCTCGACGTCGCCTTCACCGAGGCGGCCGTCGGTGCCGGTATCTCCACCATCTTGCTGCTCGGCGCCCTGACCCGGACCAAGCGCTTCGCCAAAGCCGACAAACACAAGGTCCACGTCCCCGCTCTCTTGGTCTGCGTGGTCACGGGCGCGATGCTCATCTACGGCACCTTGGACATGCCGGCCTTCGGCGATCCCGAGGCGCCCATCCACAGCAACCGGGTCCCCGACCTCCTCGACCAAAAGGTCGGCAAACACCACACCGCCGCGCCCCGGAACCAAGGTCACGCCCACGAGGGCCACCCCCAGGACGACTTCAACGGACACGTCCCCAACACGGTCACCAGCCTGCTCGCGGCCTACCGGGGCTACGACACCATGTTCGAGACCACGGTCATTTTTGTAGCCGGTCTGAGCATGCTGATTCTGTTTCGCCGCCGTCGAGAGGACGACGCCGGGGTCCCCCTCTCCGACCCGGCCAAGCGCGAGCAGCACATGGAACACGCCGAGCCGGTCCCCACCAAGCTCGCCATCCGCGAGCGAGAGCAGGGAGAGAGCTGATGGCCCGCCCCGACACCAAACCGGTCCCCGCCCCGCGCTCCGAGCCCATCCCCCTGCGCAAGCACCCCCGGCAAGCCAGGCAGATGAGTCAGCAGACTCTGCTGCGGGTGGTCGCCAAAATGACCATTCCCTTCATCTTGGTGTTCGGCGCCTACGTCATCCTGCACGGTGAGATCGGCCCCGGCGGCGGGTTCCAGGGCGGGGTCATCCTCGCCGCTGCGTTCATCCTCTACGGCGTCGTGTTCGGCTCCGACGAGCTGCGCTCACGCATCTCTCCCAAGCTCGTCGACACCGGCATGGTCGCCGGTGCGCTGTTCTATGCCTGCGTCGGCCTGGCCTGCATGTTCCGCGGGGGCACCTTCCTCGACTACGGCATGCTCCAACCCGAGCACGCCGGCGACGGGGAGGCCCTCGGCATGACCCTCGTCGAGTGGGGCGTCGGCATCACCGTGTGCTCCGTGATGATCACCATCTACCTCATGATCAGCGAGCGCCGGGCCACCATCCGCCCGGGCGAGGAGGGCCTCTAAGTGGAGTCCCTCGGCCACTTCAACTATTGGTTGGCGATCGTGATCATCATGATCGGCTTCTATGGCGTGATCGCCAAGAAGAACCTGATCAAGCAGGCCATCGCCCTGGGCCTGTTCCAGACCGGCGTGTTCTTGTTCTACGTGTCCATGGGTGTGGTGCGGACCCGAGAGGGGATCGCCGGCGTCGCCCCGATCTGGACCGACATCGAAAAGACCGGGCCTTTCGACAACCCCCTCCCCCACGTCCTGATGCTCACGGCCATCGTCGTCAGCGTCAGTACCCTGGCGGTGGCCATCGCCATCATCGTGAACATCAAGCGAGAGTACGGCACCATCGAAGAAGACGAGATCCTCGACGCCAACATGCGCACCGAGGCCGAGGATCGAGCGCGCAGGTCCGCCCGCGGCCGAGCACCCTCGAACCAGGGGTCCGCGAAACGGGGGTCCGCGATAGCGGCTCCCACGACCGTGGCCGGAGCCCAGGAATAGTCGGCATGGCCTTCCCTGAAGCCCTTCGAGAGCACCTCCCTGTCCTGATCGTCATCCTGCCCCTGTTCGGCGGACTGACGACGATCTTCACCGGTCTCATCAAACGCGGCGGCGGCATCTTCCCGTGGATCTGGTCGACCTTGATCACCGGGGCCGTGTTCCTGTGCTCGCTGGTCTTGCTGGAACAGGTCCACAGCTCGGGCGAGCCCGTGATCTACCGGCTGGGTTCCTGGCCCGAGCAATACGGCATCGGCTACACGATCGACGCCCTCAACGCCTACGTCATCCTGGTCGTCTCGCTGATCGCCTTCCTGGCCACGATCTACGCCAAGACCAGCGTCGCCGACGAAATCTCGGACGACCGACACCACCTTTTTTATACGGTCTGGCTGCTGGCGATCGCCGGGCTCTTGGGCATCACGGCCACCGGCGACACCTTCAATATCTACGTCCTGCTCGAGATCAGCTCGCTGACGGTCTACATCCTGATCGCCCTCGGGGGCGACCGAGACCGGCGGGCCCTGGTCGCAAGCCTCAAGTATCTGGTCCTGGGCAGCATCGGCGCGACCTTCATCTTGCTCGGTATCGGCTACCTGCTGATGCTCACGGGCACCTTGAACATGTACGACATGCATGCCCAGCTCCTGGCCATGCACGAGGCCGGCGAGCTCCTGGGCAACAGGACAGTGCTGGTCAGCTTCGCGTTTTTGATGGTCGGGCTGAGCCTCAAGATGGCTCTGTTCCCGCTGCATCTGTGGCTGCCCAACGCCTACACCTACGCGCCCTCGGCGGTCTCGGTCCTGGTCGCGTCGACGGCGACCAAGGTCGGCGTGTACATGGCCTTCCGCTTCGTGTTCACGATCTACGGCGGGGTCTACGACACCAGCGCGGACCTCCACTTTCTGACCCTCTGCGCCTGCGCGGGCATCATCATCTGCTCGCTGGCCGCGATTCGGCAGACCGACGTCAAGAAGATCCTCGCCTACTCGAGCGTCGGCCAGATCGCCTACATCGTCCTCGGCTTCTCGCTCGCCAACGCGTCGGGGGTCACGGCTTCGGTCATCCATATCTTCAACCACGCGGTCATCAAGGGCGGCATGTTCATGGCCTGTGGGGCCGTCGCCCTGCGCATGGGTGGGACCACCATCGACGACTTCAAGGGCCTGGGTCGGCGCATGCCCCTGACCATGGCCGCCTTCCTGATCGGCGGCTGCGGCCTGATCGGCGTGCCCATGACCGCCGGCTTCGTCTCCAAGTGGTACCTGGTCGTCGGGGCCATGGACGATGGCCTGTGGTACGTCGCCTTCACCGTACTCCTGGGCGGAATGCTGGCCCTGGTCTACGTCTGGCGCCTGGTCGAGATCATCTACTTCCACAAACCCGACGACCCGGACAAGGTCGTCTCTGAGGCGCCGCTGACCATGCTCATCCCGATGTGGATCCTGATCGGGGCCAGCGTGTTCTTCGGTGTCAACGCGAGCTGGACGGCACAGAGCGCCATGGCGGCCGCCGACTTGCTGCTCTCGGGGGGCCCCTGATGGTGGCCTGCCTCGAGCTGGCCCAGGTCGCCGGGCTCCCGACCTGGGAGTTTCACCTCAGCCCCATGATCGCCGTGGCCGTGCCCTTGGTGGGCGCGGTTTTGATCGCCGCGGTCGGCAGGTGGGCCAACCTGCGCGAGGCCGTGACCTTGGTGACCTCGGTCGCCCTGCTGTGGGTCGTCGCCAACCTGAGCAACTTCGTCCAGGCGACTCCCAGCGAGGCCGAGGCCCTGGTCGAAGTGGTCCCGGGCATGCCTCTGGCCTTCCACCTCGAGCCCCTGGGCATCATCTACGCCCTGATCGCCAGCTCGCTGTGGATCCTCAACTCGCTGTACTCGATCGGCTACATGCGGGCGAACAACGAGGAGCACCAGACCCGCTTCTACGTCTGCTTCGCCCTGTCCATCGCCAGCGTGATGGGCATCGCCTTCTCGGCGAACATGTTCACCCTGTTCGTGTTCTACGAGGCCCTGTCCCTGGCGACCTTCCCCCTGGTCACCCACAAGGGCACCCCCGAGGCGCTGCGCAGCGGCCGGATCTACCTGGGCATCCTGATGGGCACCAGCGTGTGCCTGCTGCTCCCGGCGATGATCGCCACCTACGTGTACACGGGCACGCTGGACTTCACCCAAGGCGGCGTGTTCAGCGATGCGCTGGCCGACGGGGTCCTCAGCCCCGGCTTGTTCGGGCTGATCTTCGCCATGTACATCTACGGCGTGGGCAAGGCCGCGCTCATGCCCTCACACCGCTGGCTGCCCGCGGCCATGGTCGCGCCCACCCCCGTGTCCGCTCTCTTGCACGCGGTCGCGGTCGTCAAGGCCGGCGTGTTCTCGGTGGTCAAGATCTCGGTCTACATCATCGGGGTCGACCAGCTGCGCCTCTATGGACAGGGGGGCTGGCTGGTCTACGTCGCCGGCGGCAGCATCCTCATCGCCAGCTTCATCGCCCTGTTCCAGGACAACCTCAAGCGTCGCCTGGCCTACTCGACAATCTCTCAGCTGTCCTACATCACCCTCGGCGCGGCGCTCTTGCTCCCGATCTCCATACGCGCCGCGGCCATGCACATCGCCGCTCACGCCTTCGGAAAGATCACCTTGTTCTTCGCCGCCGGATCGATCTACACGGCCGCCCACAAGACCAAGGTCAGCGAGCTCGACGGAATCGGCCGCAAGATGCCCTGGACCATGGGCGCGTTCACGATCGCGACCTTGTCCATGATCGGGCTCCCGCCCACCGCCGGCTTCATCTCGAAGTGGTACCTGCTCCAGGGCGCGTGGACGGCCGAGAGCCGATTCGCGATCTTGGTGCTCTGCACCTCCACCCTGCTCAACGCGGCCTACTTTCTGCCCATTGTCTACCGGGCCTTCTTCCGGCCGCCCCCCGAACCTGAACCGGGGGACGACCATCACGACCACGGCGAGGCCCCCCTGCCCATGGTCATCGCCCTGACCTGCACCGCCGCGGCGACCGTCGTCATGTTCTTCCACCCCGATCTGTTCGCCGGCTACGCCAACATGCTCGCGGAGGCGATGCCGAAATGAAGCTCGAAGACCCCGCCACCATCCGCAAGCTGTGGATCGGCTTTTTTGTCGTCCTCGGCGTGCTCGTGCTCCTCGATCCCAAGTTCCTCGAGATGCTGCACGTGCTCGAGCACGACCCGCACCACGAGGCCCACTTCGTGGTCGACGGCTGGCCTCAGTTCTACGTGATCTTCGGGTTCGTGACCTGCGTGCTCATGGTCGTCGCCAGCAAAAAGGTCATCGGCAAGCTGCTCATGCGGCCCGACACCTACTACGACCACTCGCCCCTCGACCCGACCCGGGACAGCAAAGGCAGGAGGCTCGACGATGGCCGCACCTGAGTTTCTGACCCACATGCCGCCGGCCCTGTTCATGATCGTGGGCGCGCTGCTGATCGCCGCGTCCCCGAGCAGCCTCTACAAGGCCATCGCCGTCATCGCCCCCCTGCTCACCCTGACCGCGATCTGGCTGTTTCCCGAGGACCAGCGCCTGGCCTTCGAGTGGCTCGACTACAAGCTGATCGTCGCCCAGTTCAATCTCCCGACCAAGGCCTTCGCCACCATCTTCTCGTTCATGGCCTCGGCTGGGGCCCTCTACGCCTACAACGAAGATCGACAGGTCGAGCTCGCGGGCGCCATGCTCTACGCCGGCTCCGCGGTCGGGGTCACCTTCGCGGGTGACCTGATCACCCTGTTCATGTTCTGGGAGCTGATGGCGATCGGATCCACGGTCGTGATCTGGGCCGCCGGCGGCGAGGCTGCCCGCAAGGCTGCCCGGCGCTACGTCAACGTGCACCTGCTCGGGGGTGCGATCTTGATGTCCGGCATCGCCCTGCACGCCGTGGACACGGGCTCGATCCTGCTCCCGCGCATGGAGATGGGCGCGAGCCTGAACGCCCCCGTGGCCCTCATCGCTCCCAACGGCGGCGCCTGGGCCCTGCCCGCCCTCGACGGACCCGCCGCCTGGCTGATCCTCCTGGGTGTGCTGATCAACGCCGGCGCCCCCCCCTTCGGCTCGTGGCTCCCCGACGCCTACCCCGAGGCGTCGCCCTCGGGGACCGTATTCCTGTCCGCGTTCACCACCAAGACCGCCGTCTATGTGCTGATCGTCCTGTTCGCCGGCTGCAACCTCCTGGTCTGGGTGGGCGCGGCGATGGCCGTCTACGGCATCGTCTACGCCATCTTGGAAAACGACATGCGCCGGATCTTGGCGTACTCGATCGTCAACCAAGTCGGGTTCATGGTCTGCGCGGTCGGCATCGGCACGGGCCTGGCGGTCAACGGCGCCACCGCCCACGCCTTCGCCCACATCATCTACAAGGCCCTGCTGCTCATGTCGGCCGGCTCGGTCCTGTGCATGACCGGCAAGCGCAAATGCACGGACCTGGGCGGGCTCTACAAGGCCATGCCTGTGACCATGTGGTGCGGCATCATCGGCGCCCTGGCGATCTCGGCCATGCCCCTGACCTCGGGGTTCACGACCAAGTCCATGATCACCGACTCGGCCGCCCAGGTCGAGATGTGGGCCCCGGTCACCCAGCTCGCCAACGGCGACACGGCGTGGGCGACCTGGTTTCACATCAACCCGAGCGTGGCCTGGTTCGTGCTCGTGGCGGCCTCGGCCGGCGTGTTCCTGCACGCCGGGATCAAGTTCCCCTGGTTCGTGTTCTTTCAAAAGCCCGCGCCCGAGAACGACGATCGCAAGCTCGATCCCCCCAAGAACATGCAGGCGGCGATGATCCTGTTCGCCATCGCCTGCCTGGTCATCGGCCTGCCTCCGGGCCCGGGTCCGCTCTACGACATCCTGCCCTTCAACCCGGGCAACGCGGGCGTCGAGCACTATCACGCCTACAGCTACGCCCACGTCGTCAACCAGCTCCAGCTCCTCCTGTTCGCCGGGCTCGCGTTTTTCCTGCTCCTCGAGATGCTCAAGCGGACCTTGACCATCACCTTGGACTCCGACTGGATCTATCGGCGCATGGTCCCCAGCCTGTGGCGCTGGATCCTGTACCCCCTGCTGCTCGCCGTGGAGCCCATCCACCGAGGTGTGACCCAAGGTCTCCCCAAGATCGCCGCGCGTACCTTCGGGGCCGGATCCGCGACCGCGGGCGAGGACCAGAGCTACCAGCCCTGGGGCGTTGGTCGGACCGTGCTCTTGCTGACCGCCGTGTTGTTGACCTTCCTGGTGATCAACCTGTTCGGCGACTGACCGACACGGGTCTAGACCGACACGGGTCTAGACCGACACGGGTCTAGACCGACACGGGTCTAGACCGACACGGGTCTAGACCGACACCGGGGGGCATCCGTTCGAGCGAGGCACGGAGACTCCCCAACGATGAAGACCCACCTGATCCCGCTTTGCGCTGCGCTTTTTCTCCTCCCTTCCATCCTGCTCCTGCCCTCCACGGCCGAGGCCGCGCCCGCTGAGGGCGACACGTGGATCGACAGCGACGAGGGCGCCCGGGTCACACAGCGCGACAATGGAGTCCGCGAGGTCGTGATCGAGGATGGGGACGACGTCACGGGCGTCGCGTTGAAGCCCGGTGGCGTCAAGGTCCGTGGTGTACACGCAGACAAACACGCCTCCATGATCACCATCCGCGGGGCGTTCACCACCGAGCTGATCTCGCTCAGCCTCGAGATCTGAGTCGCACCCCACACACGAGCTGGACTCGGCTCGGCGACCGGCGAGGGGGTCCAGACCCCCTCTACGCTAGTTCCTGGTGTGACAGCTGGTGCAGTTGAAGCCGCGCAACCCCTTGGGTCCGCCGAGCAGCGTGGACATCTGAGGTTTCACCTGCTCCCACATGAACTGGACCGTCTCCGGGTGTTTCTTCCACTGCTCGGCCCGGAAGTGCCAACGGGACAGGGGCGGGATGCCCGGATCGGGCATGGCGTAGTCCCCCCGCGCGGCGCCCGTGGGGTGACAGGTCTGGCAGGAGAACTCCGCGTAGCGCTCCCCATCGAAGGCCGCAAAGGTGTCTCGCATGTGGGGCAGCACAGTGGTGCTCATGTAGACCTGCCGGTCTTCGAAGCTCATCTGCTTCCAGCGCTCGTCTGGACCCGGGACATCGCTGGGTCGGTGCGAGCTGCAGGCTCCGAGCGCGCTGACCCCCAAGATGAGGACAACCCAAAGTCCCCCGCCTACACCCCGCCTAGCCTCGCTGCGCATGCCCAATCATGCCACAGCGTCCGAGCCGGATTCGAGTCCAACTCAAGCCCGACTCGGCCCGTCTCAGCCCGA
>Ga0256845_1001135_pt1 | contig 22283 bp, 21 predicted proteins | sample RiftiametaG_FD_189101 | JGI IMG/M metagenome (GOLD analysis project Ga0256845, IMG submission 189101) | Tube worm associated microbial communities from hydrothermal vent at the East Pacific Rise, Pacific Ocean - Riftia | ecosystem: Host-associated > Annelida > Integument > Unclassified ... | reverse complement strand
GAGCGCTGATAAGAATCCATCGCACAAAGATAAAGTTTTTAGAAGCTAAAGCGAAATGCACTAAAGTGCATAGTTTCAACTATATTTGTGACAATGAAAGACCCACGCAACAGCAAATTAGTAAGGCAACATTTTGACAATGCTAGTGGAAACTTATCTTTAACAGAGCTACTGAAAGCTATCAATAACTACAATAAAGAAATGAAAACCATTTATCCTGACAATAAGGAAAAAGTAATTGAGGTAGAAAAATTACAGTTAGACAGAACAATTGCAGGACTTGTTTTACAACAATTATCACAAATTCAATTGCAAATTGTCACAACAGAAAACAGCTACTTAAACAGTGTTATCAAACAATAACTAATTCAATAAAACTCTCATTCGTTTATTCGAATGAGAGTTTTATTTTGATATGCTTGACGTTGTATTTTTAATCTTTACATTTTTCACATTGATTGCGCTGTATCATCTTGACTTTTAGTTGTAGGTGAAAAAATATAAATATCATTTCTCCTAAAAAAATATTAACTTAGCTTTCTTCTGATCTTTATCAGAAGAAACCACATTAAAACGAGCTTAACAAGGGTGTTAAGCTATTATTAAAACTAGATTTTCCATGTATAGTCATTTAAAATTCATTATAAGTTTTGTACTAATTTCATTTTTCAGTATTTCAGCCTTTACTCAAACTGTAGGAGAATGGACATTGCGTACTCCATTTAAAAAATCTACGGACATAATTGAGATGCACGTAACACCAGATCAAACTATCCACCTACTGGATAAGGCCACATATTCAGGTGTTCTAATTAGTGAAAATAATGGATTAAGCTATAAAAGAGCCACAATTTCCCCTTCAAAAGATATGCACATATTAAAAGACAGTATACTTTTTGCATTAAGGGAGAATAAGCTCATCAAAACAACTGATAGATTTGCAACTTCATCAATCATATTAAATGGCAGTGGCTTTGAATGTGTTTTTTTTCTTAATGACACTATAGGCTTTGTGGGAGGTACTAATGGTCAAATTAAGAAGACCGTAGACAGAGGTATATCTTGGCAAATTCTTACATCAGGGACTACTAGAACTTTAAACGATATTTATTTTCTTGATGACACTTTAGGATTTTCTTGTGGTGAATTCGGCACATTTATAGGTACTATTGACGGTGGAACAACTTGGAATGACATTACCCTTACTGGGGCAAGCGGTTATAAGTTAAACAAAATATTATTTATCAACCCTACACAAGGAATTGTTGCTGGCGTAGGTGGTGAAGTATTTTACACGAGCAATGCAGGTGTCACATGGACCCAAGGCACTACAAACACCCTTAAAGAAATTAATGATGTAAAGCTTATTAATAGTGAACTCATTGCCGTAGCAAATAATGGCATAGTATTGCGATCAACAGATCTAGGGCAAACATGGAGTATCCAAGTTTTAAATGCATTTATAGATAATTATAGTGTTACATCAACAACAGATAGCATATACATTGGTTCAGAAGGAGGCATTTACACATCAGCTAATGGTACAAATTGGACATATCAGGGAGGCCTACCATGGAGCGATCTTGAATATGTTTCTTTCTCAAATAACAACAACGGCTTAATTGCTGGCATTGAACAATCTGGAAGCTCCTTTATTGATGTAGTATTAAGAACATCAGATGGTGGTTTAAATTGGGAAAACACATCAATATCTAATAATGGGTATAGAGGAATTCATATGCTACCAAATGGAGAAGCCTTAACAGCGCACTATAACATTAATCAGGTTGCTTATTCTTCTGATTTTGGACAAACTTGGACTACCATAAATGGTCCCAACATTACTAGCCAATATATAACAAGAGCCGTTTGGCTAAAATCAGAAGATGATTTCTTTGTAGGGGGCGGAAATTACTTTTCAAGTAAGGGACTCTATCGCTACCAGACAAGTACTGGATGGACTCACGACCAGAGTGTGGGTAACGTTAGTAGTATTAAATTTTTAGATAATAATTTTGGTATACTTTGCACTATAGACAACGAATCCTTCAAAACAATAGATGGTGGAAGCTCTTGGCAATCCTTAGGAAGCGTTTCAGGAGAAATTAATATCATAGATATAAACACGATTTATATTGGCGACCATGTATCCTATGATAGTGGTGCAACTTTTCAATTAAACACAGTACCAATGAACGCATATAAATTTTTTGATGCTAATACTGCTATCGGTGTTTATAATAATGGACACGTATATGAAACTGTAGATGCAGGCGTCTCTTGGCAAGTTATTACAACTGATATATTTCCAGATGTAAACTGCTGTTATAACTTCTATATTTCTGAAAGTAATGTTATTGCTTTTGGTACTAATTATAATAATTCTGATATCTACACCCTTAGCATTGGCGGAGTAATAACACAATCTGAAGACCATAAAAAAGCACAGAACAACTTTGTAGTTTATCCAAACCCTACAAGTGATAAATTATTTATTAAAGGATCTTTAGATAATATTACAGAAGTAATAATCTACAATATTAACGGACAACAAATGGATGTATTTAACTTAACAAATCATCAGAAAGACATAGATATTAGTCACTTAGTGGGTGGTACATATTATGTACACCTTAAATCTAATTCAACAATAGAATCAATACATCGTGTTATCAAGAAATAAACTTTGATTTATATATTTGAACGGATAAATTTGAGAACCAAGAACTAATATATAAAACTAAATTAGTATTACTTTAAACAAAAAAAAAGAGGAGCAGATGCTCCTCTTTTTGTTACTTTATGCTACTCCTGGATCCCGGACATCCGCTATCGCTTCTTCCGGGAAGGAGCAAAAAGTATTACTTAGCTAATTCTTCTTTAACTAATTTAGAAATTAAAGCTCCATCAGCTTTACCTTTTAGTTTTCCCATTACAGGCCCCATTACTTTACCCATATCTTGTGGTCCTGTTGCACCAGCTTGAGCAATTGTATCTTGTACTATTTTACGAACTTCATCCTCTCCCATTTGTGCAGGCAAATAAACATTCAATACCTCTATTTGGAAGTCTTCATCTTTCGCTAAATCCTCTCGTCCTTGCTCTTTAAATATCGTTGAAGCATCTTTACGTTGTTTTACCAACTTTTGCACAATAGATAAAGCCATCTCTTCAGAGATTTCTCCACTACCATCTTTTGTTCCTTCTAACATAAAAGCAGATTTAACGGCTCTTAATGCTTCTAATTTTTCTTTTGCTCTTGCCTTCATTGCTGTTTTAATGTCGGCTGTTATTTGTTCTACTAAGCTCATAATTTTTTTGTTTTATATTAACTCCCTCTTGGCGAAAGCCTGTGCCGAATTTATTTCGGTAAGGGTTGGGGAGATTGATTAATACTCAATCCCTCTCACTCTCCCTTTTCTAAGGGAGAAATCCCATCACACACTTCCAAATAAAAAAGTCGCATCAAATTTAATAAGAAGCGACTTAATTATGGTATTTAATTTTAATTATTTGTTTTTCCCTTTCGGCTTTTTTTTTGCATCCTTCGAAGCTTTTGCTGACGCAAAACATGCTCAAGGAGCAAAAAATTAATCTACATTATCGTGTAAAAAAGAATTATCATCATTCAATCTTGGTTTACCATCTGCATCATCAGATAACGTAAACCTTGAAATTGGATTTTCAGAAGAATGTGGTACATCTTCTAAATTGATTTGTCTTCTTTTATAAGCTGGTTCTTTCTCTAAATCATTAATTCCTGATGGAGTTTTCATTTTCATACCCAACTCTTTAATTTTTAAAATTCTTTCTTGAGATCTTTTCATTTGATCTTCATCAGGAATTCTATTCGTATAAACAGGACCTTCTACCGGAGTAGTAGCTTCAACATTTGTTGTTTTATCTTCAAAAGAAAAACTTTGTTCAACTTCAGCTTTTGGTTCTTCAACATCATCATTCAAGTTCCAAACAACGGTTTCTTCTGGAGCAGATTCTTCTTCCATTTTTTCGAAAGTAACATCCTCTTCTGCAACTTCATCTATCGCTTCAGGAGTAAAAACACTTTCTTCTTCAATAGAAGGTTCAACTTCGTCAACAATATCTTCTGTCTTATCAGATAAATCCCAACTTACAGGTTCTTCTCTTTTAGATTCAATTTCTGCATCAGTATCTTCTAAACTAAAAACTACTTTTTCTGCTTCCTCTTCAACAATTGGAGTTTCTTCAACTTCATTTACTGTTTCTTCAACAACCTCATTGCTTTCAGTATTATTTACATCAAAAGAAAATGTTGCTTGCTCTTCAACAACTGTAGTCTTTAAAAAAGGCTCATCTGCTGCTGGAGTTTCCTCAACCACTTCATTTGAAATTGTATTTTTTACCGTATTTTCTACTGGCGCATTAGTTTGAGTAATAGTTGTAGCTACATTAGCTCCATCTAAATCATATACTTTTTTCTCAGGTTTTTTACCTAAATCAAAAGCTGTTGCATCTGTTGCTCCAAAACCTGTAGCAATAATTGTTACTGCAATTTTACCTTCTAAGGATTCATCTGTACAGTTACCCCAAATTACATCAGCAGTTAAACCTGCTTCATCTTGAATATAATCGGTAATCTCACCAATCTCATCCATTGTAATTTCATCATGACCAGAAGTAATGTTTAACAATACATAGTTTGCTCCTTTAATCTCATTATCATTTAATAATGGTGAAGACAATGCTTTTTCTACTGCATCCATTGCTCTGTTTTCTCCTTCGGCAGTTGCTGATCCCATAATCGCAGTACCTCCGTTTTTCATCACAGTTTGAACATCTTTAAAATCCGTATTTACATATCCTGTAACGGTAATAATTTCAGAAATTCCTTTTGCAGCAACTGTTAAAATGTCATCTGCTTTCGCAAAAGCTTCTCCCATTTTTAGGTTTCCGTACATCATTCTCAATTTATCATTATTGATAATTAACAATGTATCTACGCTTTTTCTCAATGCTTCAATTCCATCTTCGGCTTGTTGCTTTCTTCTTCTTCCTTCAAAAGAAAAAGGTACAGTAACAATACCAACAGTCAAAATATCTAAATCTCGAGCAGCTTCAGCAATTACTGGTGCAGCACCTGTTCCGGTTCCACCTCCCATACCTGCAGTAATAAATACCATTTTGGTATTATTCTGTAAGATTGCTTTAATTGCTTCAACATCTTCTATTGCTGCATTTTTACCAACTTCAGGATTAGCACCTGCACCCAACCCTTCGGTTAGTGTAGTTCCTAATTGAATTTTATTAGGAATAGGGCTTTGATCCAATGCTTGCGCATCTGTATTACAGATAACAAAGTCTACACCTTTAATTCCTTGGTTGTACATGTGGTTTACAGCGTTGCTTCCACCACCACCAACACCAAATACTTTGATGATTGATGCCTGATCTTTTGGTAAATCAAATTTCATAATATGGGTTTTATTTAGTGACTAGCCAAAAGCGATTAGGCACTAATTTATTTAACTTAACAACCAGTTACTAATAACTAGTCTCTTTAATTTTTTATTCTGTATCGTTTTCATCAAAAAAGCGTTCGCTCACTTTAAGAATTTTATCAAAAAATCCACCTTTTGCTTTTTTAGAATGACTAACAACTTCTCCGCTATTGGTATTTAATTCGATATCTAAGGTTTCAAAACCTTTAATAACGAGCCCAACACCTGTAGCATACATTGGGCTGGTTAATTCCTCTGGATTTCCCGGAGCTAAATGCTCGTTTGGATATCCAATTCTTGTATCCATACCCGTAACATATTCTAATAATTGTGTGATGTGTTTTAACTGAGAACCTCCTCCCGTTACTACAATACCACAAATTAATTTGTTTTCGAAACCAGAATTTTTTATTTCATAATAGATGTGCTCTATTATCTCTTCCATTCGGGCTTGGATAATGTGTGCTAAGTTTTTTAAAGAAATCTCTTTTGGAGCTCTTCCTCGTAGACCAGGAATTGAAACAATTTCGTTTTCTTGACTTTCGCTAGCTAAAGCAGAACCAAATTTAACTTTTAACTGCTCTGCCTGATTATTGATAATTCCACAACCTTCTTTAATATCTTCCGTCATTGAGTTACCTCCGAAAGGTATTACTGCTGTATGTCTGATAATTCCATCTTGGAAAATTGCAATATCCGTTGTTCCACCACCTATATCTACCAAAGCAACTCCTGCTTCTTTCTCATCCATACTTAAAACTGCTTCAGAAGAAGCTAGTGGTTCTAAAATTAAATCAGCAACATCTAAACCTGCTTTATGCACACATTTGTAAATGTTTTTTGCCGCTGCAATTTGTCCTGTAATGATATGAAAGTTAGCTTCTAATCTAACTCCTGCCATTCCTATAGGATCTTTAATTCCTTGTTCGTTATCAATAATATATTCCTGAGGTAATACATGAATTATTTCCTCACCAGGTAACATTACCAATTTATACATGTCATCAATCAAGGCATTAATGTCGTTCTGACTAATTTCATCATCAACATTATGTCTTACCTTAATTCCTCGGTGTTGTAAACTTTTTATGTGCTGACCTGCAATACCAACATTTACTACTTTAATGTCAACGCCTGATTTTGCTTCAGCATCGGCAACAGCCAACTTAATGGATTGTACCGTTTTATCAATATTAGAAACCACACCTCTTGATACTCCGATAGACTCTGATCGTCCCATTCCGAGTACCTCTAATTTATTGTGCTCGGTTTTACGACCAACAATAACTACGATTTTGGTTGTACCAATGTCCAACCCAACTACGATATCTGATGTTTTTGCTTCTTCCATGTTAATTATACAATTTTGTACAAACTACCTGATTTTTATACTTTAAGTTAATGGTGGAATATTCGTTCCAACCTGTTTTTTTCAACCCCTTTTCATAAAAAATCATGAGCTTCTCAAATTTCCCTTTTAAATTATCTATCCCTCCAAATACAATTTTATGATTTCCTACCTTTGGTACAAGCTCAAACTCCAAATCTTTATTAACATACACTTGTTCAATTTGTGCTTTCCAAAATTCCGATTCATCAATATATTTTGAGATTTTATAAATTTCATCCAACATTGTTTTTTCAACTAAAGAATCATTTAAATGTGCATAATTATATTTGTATCGTTTAGAATAAGGTTCAAAATAACCTCCACTAACTACTAATAATCGAGAAGTATACGTTTTAGACGTAGGCATTAACCACCCGTTTTCATCAATATAATAGCTTGTATTATTCGAAAAAATTCGAGCGATTGATCTGCGTTGCTTTACATCTACCACTAAATTACCATCAATGGTTTTATAAATCTGAGCTGATTTAATTGCTGCATTTGCATTAATTTTTTTCTCCAACTCTGTCACATCAATATCTTTCATTAACAAAGGAGTGGTATCATTCTTATTAATTATTTGAACCAACACATCTTCCTCATCAATAAATCGATTTTCCGTTTCGTAATCAATATTGATGATAGGCTTTTTTAACACCATCAATTCTTGGTTTTTATTTACAAAACCTAAGGCAACCAATACACTTATTGCTACTACAATCCAAATTGATATTTGTACTATTTTATTCATTTTTCTTATTCATTTTTAACACACTCCTACTTTTGTAATCCTCCCTTATCAAGAGCGGAGCTAACTTGTTAACATTTCTTTTATTTGCGGAACAAAAACATCTATATCTCCTGCGCCCAAAGTCATTAGCACTTCAATGTTTTTATTTTTTAGATATTCCATTAATTCTCCTTTTAACAGCAACACCTTTTCAGTATCTTTTACTTTATCAAAAACAATTCGAGAAGTAACCCCTTCAATTGGTAATTCACGAGCAGGATAAATATCTAATAAAATTAACTCATCCAATAAAGATAAACTTTCTGCAAATTCATCTACAAAATCTCGTGTTCTCGAATATAAATGCGGCTGAAAAATTCCCGTTATTTTTTTGTTCGGATACAATTCTTTTGCTGACTGAATGCTAAATTCCAATTCTGTTGGATGATGTGCATAATCATCAATATAAACAAGTTCTTCTTTTTTAATTTGATATTCAAACCTACGTTTTACACCTTTATACGATGCTAAAGCAGCTTTAATTTTCTGACTATCAACTTCTAACTCTTTAGCTATTGCGAATGCTCCTACCGCATTTTCTACATTATGTATTCCCGGCAATCCTAATTCTATTTCCTGGGTATTTTCAGCACCACAAACTACATCAACAAAATAACTTCCTTTTTTAATTTGAACTTTTGCTGCTTTGCAATTTGCATCACCCGATAAAGAATAGCTTTGGTACGTTATTTTATCATTTACTTTTAGTCGGTCAAAAAATTCAGGTTTGGTAATTAAAATTCCTCCTGGTTTAATTTTCCGAACAAAATCTTGGTATGATTTTAACATCTCGTCAGCCTCTCCATAAATATCCAAATGATCTGCATCTAAAGAGGTGATTAAAGCAATATCTGGCGAAAGCTGCAAAAAAGAACGGTCAAATTCATCTGCTTCTAACACCACTACTTTAGCTTTTTCATTTAACAATAAATTAGAGTTAAAATTTAAGCTTATCCCTCCTAAAAAAGCAATACAATCAACATTGCAATCATTTAGCACATGTGCTACAATTGATGACGTGGTAGTTTTACCATGTGTGCCCGCTACAGCTACGGTAAAATAATCAGAACTAATTAATCCCAATACTTCTGCACGCTTGTACAAACGAAATCCATTATCTTGAAAATAAATTAACTCTTTATTCTGCTTTGGAATAGCAGGTGTATAAATTATTAAATCAGTTTTAGTTAAGTCCGCTAACAAATCAACAGATTCATCATAATGAATTAATGCTCCTTCGTTTTCTAATTGTGTAGTTAATACCGTTTTAGTTTTATCATAGCCTAAAACTTTACACCCCATAGCAATATAATAACGCGCAATAGCACTCATTCCTATTCCTCCTATTCCTAAGAAATAAACTGTATTTGGTTTATTGTTGTTCATCTTCATCTCCTTTTTTAAAAAAATCAAGAAAAAACCAAATAGCTGCCATAATAAGTCCAGCTATTAAAAACATTCCCGATCCTGCCCAATGCATTATCTTCAACAGAGCTCCAACAATTACTAACCCCATAGATACCGACATAAAAGCTCCACCAAAAAAACTACTGCCTCTTGACTTCTTCTTCCCATAATAATCTTGATAACCACCAAGCAGTAGCCATAGCAAAAATGAAATTAAAAAAGCAACATTAAAAATAATTTTATAAGGCAAATGATTAATTGCAAAAACTGCATTTAACCCCCAAGAAAACACAAGTATCAATTTCGTATAATCAAGAATCTCCTTTGTATTTTTATTGAGAAACCTTAAAGAATAAAAAATCATAACAGATGCACATGAAACAGTTATAATCAGCCAGGAATAAGGCCAATGCATTATTTTAAATAGTAATCCTAAAATAAATACAGCCAATGAAATCCTAATTGGCGCTTTCAATATTTTATGTTTCTTATTAGTGTTCATTTAATTACTTTAACACACCCCTACTTTTGTAATCTTCTTCCTTTTGTCAGAAGAACAAAACCTTCCCCTCTCAAGAGGGGAATAGCTACTGTATTGTTTTTATATTTTAATTTCTTATTAATTTTATCACTTCATCTGCAATTATGTTTGCTGAATCGGTATATGCAATTTTTGCAATATTATTTTTTAAACTTGTAATCTTATCTTCATCTTTTAACAAATCCATTAATTCGGGAATTAATTTCTCTTTAGACTCTACATCTTTCACCAATAACGCAGCGTGGTTATTCACCAATGCCATGGCATTTTTTGTTTGATGATCTTCAGACACGTTTGGTGATGGCACAAAAATGGATGCTTTTTTTGCTAAACATAATTCAGAAATTGAACTTGCTCCTGCACGAGATATTACCACATCTGCAACAGCATAAGCATAATCCATTTTAGCGATAAAAGGCATTGTTTTAATTCCTTTACCAGCATATTGTTCAACAGCTTTGGCAGCTTTATCTGCATACCATTTACCTGTTTGCCAAACCAACTGAATATCATTTTTTGCCAACTCTGCTAAACCTCCTTCCATACTTTCGTTAATGGTTCTTGCTCCTAAGCTTCCACCAATAACTAGTACAATCTTTTTATTTGCATCCAATCCAAAATGTTCCAACCCCCTATCTCGTTTGGCTTCTAAATTTTTTATATCCTGACGAACAGGGTTTCCTGTAATTAATATTTTTTCTTTCGGAAAGAAACGCTCTAAGCCCTGATAAGCCACGCAAATTTTTTGCACTTTTGATGCTAATATTTTATTGGTAATACCAGGGTAAGAATTTTGCTCTTGCACCAACGCAGGAATACCTGCTTTTGTTGCAGCTTTTAATAAAGGGCCACTTGCATAACCTCCAACACCAACTACCACATCAGGCTTAAAATCTTTGATTATCTTTTTTGCTTTTTGCATACTCGCAATCAACTTAAAAGGAAATTTTAAATTTTGAACAGTTAACCTTCTTTGTAAACCCATTATTGGTAAACCAATAATTTCGTAACCAGCAGCTGGAACTTTTTCCATTTCCATTTTACCTTCAGCTCCCACAAAAAGAATTTCTGTATCAGGATATTTTTCTTTGATGGCATTAGCAATTGCTATTGCAGGAAAAATATGTCCTCCTGTACCACCACCACTTACAATAACTTTATAATTTGCCATTTTTTTGTTTGTTTATGAAACACCTCAGAAAAACGTAATTACTCTTTACAAATAACACACCCCTGATTTTGTAATCTTCTTCCGTTGTCAGAAGAACAAAATCTTCCCCTCTCAAGAGGGGACAACAGGCTTTGATTTATTCGCTTTACTTTTTTCTGTTTCTGTACTTACGCTTAAAATAATTCCTATTGCCAAGCAGGTAAACCAAATAGATGTCCCACCCATACTTACTAGTGGTAATGGTTGACCTGTTACCGGAAATAAATTTACGGCTACCGCCATATTTATCATTGCTTGAAAAACCAAACTAAAGGACAAGCCAATAGCTAGTAAAGCTCCAAAAGTTTTATCTGATTTTTGAGCTATCCGAATGCCTCTAAAAAAGAGAATGAGGTAGAGTACAATTATCGTAAAACCTCCTATCAAACCATATTCTTCTATAATTATAGCATAAATAAAATCGGAATAAGGGTGAGGTAAAAAATTACGCTGCGTACTTCCTCCAGGACCTTTACCAAAAGGTATTGGCGCTGTTGCAATTGCAATTTTTGCTTGATCTGCTTGGTAATTTCCTGATGCTCTATTTTTTTCGTGATACCCATCCGGATGCCCCGTAAAGCAAACTCCAGAAAAGTTTTCTATTCTTACCACCCAGGTACTTGCTCTTGGCAATAATTTAGGAAATGTTATTGATAATAATAGCAATAAAACAAACCCTGCGATGCCTGCACCAACAATAGAGAAAATATATTTTAAACTTACTCTACCAATAAACATTACGATTAAACTAGTGGTAAATACCATAGCTGCGGTAGAGAAATTGGCCGGTAAAATCAAACCACAAACGGCTAAAACCGGCAATAAAATTTGAACAACAAATGTTTTCAAGTCGTTCATCTTATCCTGATTACGCGATAAGGTTCTTGCTAAATAAATGATTAAAGCCAACTTGGCTAAATCTGAAGTTTGAAAAGTTTGATTAATAACGGGTATAACCAACCATCTACTTGCTTCGTTAATGTTTGCTCCTGTTAACAAGGTTAATAGGAGTAAGGGGATTGACACGTATAGTGCCAACTGGGATATTCGGGAATAATATTTAAAATTTAAGCGATGGACTAATAGCATAAAACTAAGTCCAATCACCAACATTAAACCATGTTTAAATAAATAATAAAAGGTATCACCACCGTGATATTTATAAGCTAATGTAACTATAGAACTATAAACAGCTAACAGCGAAAAAATCGCTAACAACAAAACAACAAGCCAAATTACCTTATCTCCTTTTATGTATTTTTCTAAAAAATTCAATTTTAATTTATTCTTATTTTATACTTTTTTATAATCTTTTATTTAAAATCAAAAGTTCCCTCTGTTTCTTCCAACAAAAAAAAAGTTGGAATCCAATCGGGATGACAAGCAGACCTCAAGGAGAGAAGTCCTCCACACCTTAATTGATTTAAACGCTTAACAACTCAACTATACTTTTAGCACCGTCTTTATCTTCTTTCGGGATACAAATAATGTATTTATTTAAGTCTTCACCCAAAACTGCGATTCCAACAGCTTCTTTTAAACTACCAGCAGACAACAATAACACATCTTTCCCAATCAACTGAGACAATGCTTTATTTACATTTTCACTAATAATAATAATTTGATTAACATTTTTACCAATCATAGTAAATCCTTTACCCAACAACTCTTCCAATAAAAAATCATCAATAATGATGGCGCAACTTTCTTTTAGCGCACAATCATCTTCAATCTGATCTACAGTAGAATAATAAAAATGTTGGTTTCCTATGTTAATCAATTCTTCCATCTTATAAAGATTTTACTGCTCGTTTAAACTGATGACCTCTATCTTCGTAATTCTCAAACAAATCAAAACTTGCACAAGCAGGAGATAACAAAACAGTATCGCCTTTTTTTCCTAAACGGTATGCGTGAGTTACAGCTTCTTGAGCTGAATCTGCATCAACAATCTCTTCAACAAGACCTTCAAAAGCTTCGTGAATTTTCTCATTATCTGTTCCTAAACAAACAATTGCTTTTACTCTATCAGTAACCAATTCTGCTAACATTTCGTAATCGTTTCCTTTATCTACTCCACCAACGATCCAAACTATTGGACCCTCAAAAGTTTCTAAAGCATACCATGTAGAATTAATGTTTGTAGCTTTAGAGTCGTTTACAAACGTAATACAATGAACATTACCAACGTTTTCTAATCGGTGTTCTACATTTTGAAAATCAGATAAGCTTTCTCTGATAATGTCTTTTTTTAATTCTAGTACTTTTCCAGTCATGCTAGATGCCATAGAATTGTAAATGTTGTGCCTTCCTTGTAAGGCTAATTCTTGAATTGTCATATTAAATAATTTATTATTAGTGTTTATATATAGTTCTTCGTTTTTTATAAAAGCTCCGTTTTCAAGCTCTTTCTCTATGCTAAAAGGCAGTTGACATCCTTTAAAACTTCCTTTATTCAAGAAGTCAACAATCACCTTATCATCTGTATTGTAAATGATAAAATCAGTTTCTACTTGGTTTTGCAGTATCCTCATTTTTGATGCTGCATAGTTTTCAAATTTGTTATCGTATCGATCTAGATGATCAGGTGTAATGTTTAAAATCAAAGCGATGTCTACTTTAAAATCATACATCCCATCCAATTGAAAACTGCTTAACTCCAACACATAAAAATCTTTATCTGCTTCTGCTACTTGCTTTGCCAAACTATCACCGATATTGCCTGCTAAACCAACATTTAAACCTGCTTTTTGTAGCATATGATAGGTTAACATTGCTGTGGTAGTTTTCCCGTTACTCCCTGTAATTCCAATAATTTTTGCTTGAGTATATCTACCTGCAAATTCTATTTCTGATATCACATTAATCCCTTGCTCTTTAATCTTTACTATCAAAGCAACTGTATCAGGAATTCCAGGGCTTTTTATTACTTCTGCTGCATCTAAAATTTTACTTTCAGTATGCTTTCCCTCCTCCCATTCTACCTTAATACTTTTAAGTACATTTTTGTATTTGTCTTTTATCTCTCCTCTATCCGAAACAAATACTTCAAACCCTTGCTTTTTTGCCAAAATAGCTGCGCCAACACCGCTTTCGCCTGCTCCTAAAATTGCTATTTTGTTATTTTTTTTCATTTTCTCTTTAAATCTTACTCCTAAACATCCCTCTCACTCTCCCTTCAAAGGAAGAATCCCAACACACATCCCTATCTTAATTTTAGGGTTACAAATGTTAATAATGCCAACATGATACCCACAATCCAAAATCGGGATACAATTTTTGCTTCATGCATATTTTTTTTCTGAAAATGATGATGAAGAGGAGCCATTAAAAACACCCTTTTTCCTTCTCCGTATCGTTTTTTGGTGTATTTGAAATAACCTACTTGTATCATTACTGATAAATTTTCTACTAAGAAAATCCCGCACAATAATGGAATCAATAATTCTTTTCTAACTGCGAAAGAGAATACTGCGATAATTCCTCCAAGTGCCAAACTTCCTGTATCTCCCATAAAAACCTGAGCAGGATAAGAGTTGTACCATAAAAAACCAATACAACTACCAACAAAAGCGGCAATAAAAATTACCAACTCACCAGACTCAGGGATGTACATAATATTTAGATAATCAGCAAAGACCGTATTACCAGATACGTAAGCAAAAATGGCTAGTGTAATCCCGATAATAGCAGATGTTCCTGTTGCCAATCCATCCAATCCATCAGTCATATTTGCACCATTAGATACTGCGGTAATAATGACTATCACAATTAAAATAAAAACAAGACCTCCTAAAAAGCCAGCATATTTACCTGCCCAACTAGTTAACCTTGCATAATCAAACTCATTGTTTTTAACAAAAGGTATTGTTGTTACTGTAGATTTTACTTCTTCCCAAGTATAATTTTCTGAAGTCTCTTTTATCTCATCATTCACCAATTCTCTACTTACATGAGAGGGTGCATTTTCGTTGAATGTTTTTTTCTTTACAACAACACCATCATTAAAATAAAGGATAGACCCCACAATAATTCCGACAATTACTTGCCCCATTACCTTAAATTTACCCGCTAAACCTTCTTTATTTTTTTTGAACACTTTAATATAATCATCCACAAAACCAATCATACCTAGCAAAATGGTTGAGATAATCATTAAAATGATGTAGATATTATCTAGTTTAGCAAAAAGGATAGTAGGAATTAAAATGGCCGCCAAAATAATTAGACCACCCATAGTTGGCGTTCCTTGTTTTTCTATTTGACCTTGTAAACCTAAATCACGAACAATCTCTCCAACTTGTAATAATTGTAGCTTTTGAATAATTCGCTTACCAATTACCATTGATATAATTAGCGAACCAATTAAAGCAAATGCGGCTCTAAATGTAATGTATTGAAAAACTCCTGCTCCGGGAATATTCAGTTCTTGTAGATATGTAAATAAGTAGTATAACATTAGTTGATGTGTAGATTAATTGATTTACTGATGTATTGATTTGCCAACGCGCCAAAGCACACCTTCAACAAACCGTTTACTTCATTTATATTTTTATAATTCTTAATATTCATTTGTTTCTTTTTGTTGATGCTATAATTTTTCCTAAAACTTTTTTTACACTCAACACTTCTTTTATCAATTCTTCTGTATTGGGATAAGACTTAGATTTATCACTTAACCTCAACCAATAATCTGTTTCATTCGCTTCTTTAGCTGCAATTTTTAATTTATGTATAAAGTCAGCTCTACTTTCCGCATTTTGAGCTTCCCAAACATTTGCACCGATACTTGTTCCCGATTTCAATATTTGATTTGCTACTACATATTTTTTATTCTCCTCAAGCAACTCAGCAAATTCAATTATTTTTAGTGCAAATGAGAATGTCAATTCCACTATCAAATTTTCTTTTTGCTCTTCCATTATTTATTCATTTTTTTAATCTTTACATCAACACATTCTCACATCAACACATCACCCCATTAAATCAAAAGTGGTTGATAGAATCTCCATATCATCGAAAGGAAATCGTTCACCGTTTATTTCTTGGTATTTTTCATGCCCTTTTCCAGCTACCAAAATGATATCATCTTTATTTGCCAAAGAGCAAGCAGTTCTAATTGCTTCTTCTCGATTTACGATGGCTAGCACTTTATTAAAATGCACACCATCCACACCTGCACGCATATCCTTAATAATCTCATCCGGATTTTCTGTCCTAGGATTGTCTGAGGTAAGAATAATCTTATCACTCATTTCGCAAGCAATAGCAGCCATTATTGGTCGCTTTTCTTTATCTCTATCTCCACCACAACCAACCAGCGTAATCACTTTTTCGTTTCCGGTACGGATAGCATTAATGGTTTTTAATACATTTTTCAAGGCATCAGGTGTATGTGCATAATCTACAATACCTGCTATATTGTTTGGAGATTTGATGTATTGAAACCTACCATCAACAGAAACCAATTGACTAATTGCTGTTAGTACATTTATTTTTTCTTCACCCAATAAAATAGCCGTAGAATAAATTGCCAATATATTATAAGCGTTAAAACCTCCTATTAATTTCGTCCACACTTCACTACCATCAATGTTCAATAACATTCCTGAGAAATCACTTTCTAATACTTTGCAGCTATAATCCGACATGCTTTTTAAAGCATAAGAATTTTTAGTTGCTTTAGTATTTTGAAGCATTACCATCCCATTTTTATCATCCTTATTGGTTAATGCAAATGCTGATTCTGGCAAATTATCAAAGAACATTTTTTTTGCTGCGATATACTCTTTAAATGTTTTATGATAATCTAAATGATCGTGTGTAATATTTGTAAAAACACCCCCAACAAAATCAACCCCAGCAATACGGTGTTGATGAATAGCATGAGAACTCACTTCCATAAAACAGTACTCACAACCTTGATCAATCATATCTCTCAACAAGGCATTCAATTGAATAGCATCAGGAGTGGTATGTGTTGATTTAACTTCTTCTCTTCCAATTTTATTTACCACAGTAGAAAGCAATCCTGCTTTATGGCCTAATCCACTATATAAATCGTGTAACAATGTTGCAGTAGTTGTTTTACCATTAGTACCCATAATTCCAACTAATTTTATTTCTGAAGAAGGGTTTCCAAAAAAGTTAGCCGCAATAAAACCCATTGCCAATGCGCTGTTTTTTACACGAACATACGTTACTCCTTCAACAATATTATCAGGCAACACTTCACAAACAATTGCTACTGCTCCAGCCTCAATCGTTTTTGAAATAAATTGATGACCATCTACTTGCGTACCAGAAACCGCCACAAACAAACTGGATTTATCTACCTCTCTAGAATCAAAACAGATTTTCTCTATCGCCACTTGCGTTGAACCAACAACCTCTTCAATTCCTGTTTTGTATAATATATCTTTCAATAGCTTCATCATACCAATTCCAATATTATTTTACTTCCTTTAATTATTTTTTGTCCTGCAGCTATAGATTGTTTTTTTACCACTCCACTTCCTGTAAACTGCACTGTCATTCCTTCATTTTCTAAAATGTAAATCGCATCTCTAATGCTCATCCCAATAACATTGGGCACATAAATTGGAGCAATCTTTTTGTTGTAGATTTTCACTTGATTTTCACCAGTAGTTACACGCACCCAATCCGAAACATTATCGGAAGCATCCATATCAATACCAAACTGACCATACACTTTATTTAAATCAGCGTAATACCCATCTTTAGCATAAGGAATTTTCGATTTTGCTTTATTACTTTTTTCTTGGATTTCATCATGAATTTCAATACTACTCGCATACACTTTGTCTGCCACTTGTTTAAAAATTGGACCTGCCACATGACTCCCATAATAAGTACCTGCCGAAGGCGCATTTACCACAACAATGCAAGTGTATTTAGGGTTATCAGCAGGAAAATACCCCACAAATGAAGCTTGGTAAATTTTACCATCAACAGAATGATAACTATGATTATTATTTACCACCTGAGCTGTGCCCGTTTTTCCAGCAATTTTATACCTTGGGTTTTTCAAATTCTTAGCTGTCCCTTCTTCTACAACTGCCAACAACATTTCTTGTGCCATTTCAATTGTCTTTTTAGAGCAAATCGAATTATTTAACACCTCTGTTTCTATTACCTTTTCTAACTTCCCTCTCTTTCTAATCTCTCTCACAAATTTTGGCTTTACCATTTTACCGTCATTTGCCACTGCATTGTAAAAAGTTAAAATTTGCAAAGGAGTCAACGCTAATTCATACCCAATAGACATCCAAGGAATAGTAATACCGGACCAAGAATCATCATCAGTACTTTTGATATAAGGAGTACCTTCTCCAGAAATCTCTACTCCTGTTTTTTTATCCAACCCCATACTATACAACCTATTAATAAACTCTTGTGGCTTGTCTGCATAATATTTATTTACAATTTTTGAGATCCCCACATTAGAAGAAACCACAAAACTCTTTTTTACCGAAATAACACCATAACCACCTTCATGAGAATCCTTCATTACTCGATCATAAAAACGTGTTCTACCATTCTCTGTATCTACCTCATCATCTAAATCAAAATATCCATCTTCAAAACCAACCATTAGAGAAGCCAACTTAAAGGTAGACCCCGGTTCTGTTGCGGCACCAATCACATAATTATATGACTCGTAATAATTCCCATCTTTATTTTTTTGGAGATTAGCTATTGCCTTAATTTCTCCTGTTTCTACTTCCATCAACGCCACACAACCATATTCTGCACCATGCTTTTGCAACTGCGACATCAAAGCATCCTCAGCAACATCTTGAATATTCACATCAATAGTTGTATAAACATCACTACCATCAACAGATTCCAGCGCATCATCTTCACCAATAGGCATCCAAATACCACCAGCAATTTTCTGCTCTAAGCGCTGACCTTTAACTCCTGAAAGCTCCTTAGAATAAGCACCCTCCAAACCAACAGGCTTTACACCCTCGCGCTCATAACCAATAGTTCTGGCAGCTAAATACTCAAAAGGTTTTACTCTTTTATTTTGTTGCGTATAAATAAAGCCACCTTTGTATTTTCCTTTTCTGAAAATCGGAAACTTCATCACTTCTTTTAATTCTGTGAATTTTACATTTCGCCTAATCAAATGATAACGCTTGTTGTTTTTTCGAGCAGCAACCAATTCCGCTTTATATTCAGAATAAGTTTTATCTCTAAATAGCTGAGACAATGAATGCGCTAAAGAATCTACATTATCATAAAAGAATTTATCTCGTAACGCATCGGTATTGGCATCAAACCTGATTTCGTATTTAGGAATTGAAGTTGCCAACAAACTTCCATCAACAGCATAAATATTACCTCTTACCGCTTCAATCTCTCTTAACTTACGTGTTAAACGCTCTTCTTTCGCTCGCCATTCAGCACCTTCTATTACTTGCAAATTAAATGTTTGAGCTAAAATTATTATCGCGAACAATACCACTCCGGCATAAACCAAATAAACACGAGACAATATATCTTTTCGCAAGTTCATCTTCTAATTCGCTGCATTAATTTTCTCCATATCACTTTCGTCAACCACAATTTTTGTTGGAGGTGTAGTTGATTCTTTTATACCCAGCACTTCTGTTGCTTGCGCAACCTGGGATTGCTTACTCTTAAAATTTAAATCTGATTTGATGGTAATGTATTCCGAACGCATTTCTTTTAACTCATTCCCTACTCTATCCAAGTCTCGAACAACTTGCTGCGCATTGTAACCGTTACCGATATACAAAATCGCCAATAGCGTTAAAAAGAAGATATACGGAACTGAACCTGCAACTTTTTCTTGCGATAAAAACTTACCAGAAAAAACACCCACCAAAGATTTAGCAGCCTTATTTGGCGCTTTCTTTTTTTGCTGTCTTTCTTCTTGTTTTAACTTGTTCATTTTCCTTATAACTTCTCAGCCACACGAAGTTTTGCACTTCTTGCTCTGTTATTTATTTTTAATTCTTCGTCTGTTGGAAGAATTGGTTTTCTTGTAATTTGCTTAAACTTAACTATCGGGTTTCCGTAAAAATCTTTCTCTAACTCCCCTTCAAATTTTCCTTTTTTGATAAAATTCTTCACCAACCTATCTTCTAAAGAATGATAAGTGATTACAGAAAGTCTCCCTCCAGGCTTTAACACTTCGCACGCTTGCTCTAACATATCTTTTAAAGCTCCCAACTCATCGTTCACCTCAATTCTTAAAGCCTGAAAAACTTGAGCCAACAACTTGTTTCTTACTTTTCCAGGAACTAGCACCTCAACAATTTCTACTAACTCATTTGTTGTCTTTATTTTTCTTCCTGCTCGCTGACCAATAATTTCTGAAGTCAACTTTCTTGCAATATTCACCTCTCCATATTCTCGGAAAATGCGCATCAAATTTGCCTCATCATATTCATTTACAATTTTTGCAGCAGTCAATTCACCATTCTGATTCATTCTCATATCCAACGGACCATCAAAACGAATTGAAAAACCTCGCTCACCAACATCAAACTGATGTGATGAAACACCCAAATCAGCCAACACCCCATCTACTTGTTTTACACCGTAAAATCTCAAGTAATTTTTCAAATAACGAAAGTTCTGTTTCACCAACTCAAATCGACCATCAGCTAAAATATTCGCTTCAGCATCTTTGTCTTGATCAAAACCAAACAACTTACCACCCTCACCTAATCTTTTTAATATTTCTTTAGAATGCCCTCCGCCACCGAAAGTAACATCCACCAAAACTTCTTTTCCTTTTATATTTAAGCCATCGATAGACTCATTTAATAAAACAGGATTATGATAACTCATCTGCTCCATCATTTTTATTTCCACCCATTACTTCTTCTGCTAAATCTGCAAACTCATCTGGCTCATCCGTTAATAAATTATCGTAAGCGTCAGCATCCCAAATTTCAATTCTGTTAGAATAAGCAAACAACACTACTTTCTTTTCTACCCCAGCATAAGTCAATAATCGTTTTGGCAACAACAATCTTCCTGTGCCATCCAACCCTAATTCTGATGCCCCACGATAGAAATAACGAATAAACTCTCTGTTCTTTTTTACATACTGGTTCAACTTATTTACCTCTGCACTTACCACTTCCCAGTCATTTTTTGGATACAACACCAAACATTTTTCAAACCCACGATTTAAAACAAAGCGCTCTTGTGCCTCAGGACTCAACTGCTTACGAAGACCCGAAGGAAGCATTAATCGCCCCTTTACGTCCAGTTTACATTCAAATTCTCCAATGAAATTCGTCATCACAATAAGCTTATTATCAAGCGTTTAAATTTTAAGATGTAAATATAATTCATTTTTTACCACAACTTACCACTTCCTACCACTTTGTTAATAACTTTTAACGGTTTTCGCATCATTTTAGTATGGATAGCAACACAAAAACGTTGGTTTTGTTAGACATTTAAAAAGTGGTAAGGATTTAGAGTTAAAAAAAGTACGTGTCAAAAAAAAATCACAATAACAACATCTAACAATAGAAAATAAAAGCCCCTGATAAATGAGTATTTTTGCAACTCAAAAGAAAAAAAGATGATTATAAAAACCGCAGAATTTGTTATCAGTAACACCAAACTATCTTTATGCCCAGAGGCAGACAGAGCAGAATATGCTTTTATTGGTAGATCTAACGTAGGAAAATCATCTTTGATCAATTACATTACTAATCATAAAAAATTAGCTAAGACTTCTCAAACACCTGGAAAAACACAACTCATCAATCATTTTATGATTAATGAAGAATGGTATTTGGTAGATTTACCGGGTTATGGTTATGCAAGAACATCAAAAACCAACAGGGTTAAATGGGAGCAGTTTATTAGTGAATACATTTTACAACGCGAAACATTGCTTAACCTTTTTGTTTTGATAGACTCGCGTTTACCACCTCAACAAATTGATTTAGATTTTATGGAATGGTTAGGCGAAAAAGGAATTCCTTTTGCCATTGTTTTTACAAAAACAGATAAATTATCGAGCACCAAACTCAAAAAGAATCTATTACTTTATAAAAAAGAAATGCTAAAAGCGTGGGAAGAAATGCCGATCAACTTTACCTCTTCAGCAACAGGAAAAGTAGGAAAAGAGGCTATTCTTAATTACATTTCTGCAATTAACGAAGGGTACAGCAAGAAAGCTTAACAAAACTCGCCTTGACTTTCTCAGCAAAAGTGACATCTTTGCTTAACACCATGTAAATCAAACTTGTGCAAAACACGTTTTGCGAGAGCAAAAGCTACGAAGCTTCAAAACCTAACGGACAAGAACATACAAAAATAGCCGTAGATTAAACGCTTATTAAACGATTAACATTCGATTAATTATCACAGACACAATTAAACCAACATCTACAAGAGGTTTAATTTTTTATTAATACATTTGAAAAAACAAAAACTATAAACCG
>Ga0256845_1001134_pt1 | contig 22285 bp, 23 predicted proteins | sample RiftiametaG_FD_189101 | JGI IMG/M metagenome (GOLD analysis project Ga0256845, IMG submission 189101) | Tube worm associated microbial communities from hydrothermal vent at the East Pacific Rise, Pacific Ocean - Riftia | ecosystem: Host-associated > Annelida > Integument > Unclassified ... | reverse complement strand
TAGAAATCAAGTAATTCTTTTTTTAGATAATCAAATCTGGAAAGAAAAAGAATTTGAGAAAATACTCTCAGATAATTTTCAAATTATTAAACCCGATTTTTAGGGTTCCTATCTGTAGTGAGTATATAACCATTATGCTATGGATGCTTTAAATGCCCATGCTTCGTATTATTTGCTGAAACCAATTTCCATAGACAAACTAATTGAAGCTGTAGATTATGTACAAGAGATAAAAGAAAAGGAAAACAGTCTTCAAAATTCAATTTTAAAACCGTTGCAAACAAAGGTTGCTGGTAAGATTACAATTCCGCTACAAAATGGTTTTGAAGTGCTTCAATTAGAAGATATACTGTATTGCCAGGCTGATGATAATTATACCCAAATTCATTTAAAAGTTGGAAAACGCTTAGTGAGTAAAACCCTCAAATACTTTGAAGATTCGTTGACAGAAAACGGCTTTGCTCGCGTCCATAAATCCTATTTAGTAAACATAAACGAAATTACAGAATACAAAAAAGGAAAGGGTGGAAGTGTAGTGCTCTCCAGCGGAAAGGAGATTATGGTGAGTCCTTCACGTAAGAAAGAGTTGTTGGCGTATTTTGGGTAAAAATTCAAAGTTTAAAAAGATCAAATTAGAAAAAGAGTTTTTTAGTTTTGATAACTGATAACTGATAACTGATAACTGAAACAAAATGATAATAAAATCCATAAACGGAAAACACCCCCAAATTCCCGAAGATTGCTTTATAGCTGAAAACGCAACTATTGTTGGCGACGTGGTAATGGGTAATGAATGCAGCGTTTGGTTTAATGCGGTAATTCGTGGCGATGTAAATTTTATAAAAATGGGTAATAAAGTAAATGTGCAGGATGGAGCAATCATTCACGCCACTTATAAAACCTCGCCTACAACTATTGGTAATAATGTATCTATTGGTCACAATGCTATTGTACACGGTTGCACCATTCACGATAATGTGCTGATTGGTATGGGAAGCATCGTTATGGACGACTGTGTGGTTGAAAGCAACACAATTATTGCAGCAGGAGCTGTAGTTTCAAAAAATACAAGAGTTGAAAGCGGAAGTGTTTATGCAGGTATTCCTGCTAGAAAAATTAAAGACATAAGCCCAGAACTTTCTAAGGGCGAAATTGAAAGGATCGCAAATAATTATGTAATGTATTCTTCGTGGTTTAAATAGCGTTTTATTAGACCTCACTGTGAGGTCTGGGAAAGATGTTTTAAAAATCAATTTTTTCAATAGAAATTTTTTCGGCATACTCTTTCAAAAGAAACTTTAAAGTATCAGTTTCAGCATTAGTGAAAAACTGAAGGTTTGGTTTTGAATTTTCTTCACGAAGCAAATTCAAACATTGTAAAACTGTTTTTGTTTGTCTAGCAACTGCTTCGCCTGAATCTATAATTTTTACATTTTCAGGAAGTATTTTTTTCAACTGCGGAATTAAATAGGGATAGTGGCTACAGCCGAGTACCAAATAATCAATACTTGCGTCGATCATCGGTTTAGTATGCTTTTTTAATAGTGAAATCATTTCAGGACTTTCTAGTTTGCCTGCTTCTATTAAGTGCACAAGGCCTTCGCCTATAATTTCTACAACACTTATATCCTTTGTGAATTCTTTTGCGGTTTTACTGAAAAGTGCGCTGCTCAATGTTCCCTTTGTAGCCAAAATACCAATTCTCTTTGATGTAGTTTGGACTGCCGCATGTTTTATAGCGGGTTCTATACCTACTATAGGAACTTTGTGTTTTTCACGAAGTGTTGCAATGGCATTAGTAGTCGCGGTATTACAAGCCACAACAATTATTTTACAATCAACACTTAGCAATTTTTCAACATTTTTAATACTTAATGTTGTAATTTCTTCTGCGGATTTATTACCGTAGGGCGCATTTTTACTATCGGCTAGATAGATAGTGTTTTCAAAAGGTAATAGTTTATGGATTTCCTGCCAGATGGAAGATCCCCCAACACCTGAGTCAAATATGCCTATGGGACTTTTTTTATCCATTGCGTAAATTTAGCCATTTACTTCAAATTATGGTATAAAAAAAACTGCCCGTTACGAACGAGCAGTTTTTAAAATTCATTACTTTTAAGAATGATTACATTCCTAACGCTTTTTTTACGTCTGGCATAAGATCTTTACCATCAGCAAGAATTACACCACCACCCATTGTAGAATCTAAAACATACTGATATCCTTGAGCTTTAGCTACTTTTTGGATAGTAGATTGTGCTTTTTCAAGGATTGGTTTAAAGATATCGCTTCTTTTTTTGTCTAAATCCTGAAGGGCTTGTTGTCTGTAAGCTTGAATGTTTTCTTGCATACCTTGCACTTCTTGAAATCTTTTTTGATTTTTTTCGTCGCTTTGACCAGCAGCCTCAGCATCGTATTGCTTCATTTTAGTTTCTAGTTCTTTAGCCATTGCTTTAATTTCGGTATCATATGTTTTTTGCACTTTTTCTAATTGGCCTTGTGCAGCTTTATAGTCTGGCATAGTTTCAATTAATTCTTGTGCATTGATATGTGCAATTTTAGATTGTGCGTTTACAAAACTTGTAGCTCCCACAAAAAGGGCGATTGCAACTAATAATGTTTTCATTTTTTTCATTGTAAGTGTTATTTTATTTATAAAAAAGGTATTGGTAATTTATTTTTCCTGATTAACCTGAGCTTAATGAAGTATGCACAAGATGAATCGCAAGCCTACTCGCCATCTCCACCTTTTGGGGGGTTATTTTTATTTTGGCGTGCTTCCATAATGGAATCTTTTCTTTGTTGGCGTTCTTCAATTAAACGCTGCCTGCGAGCTTCAAATTCAGCTTTTTTGGTAGCACGAAGCGAGTCTCTTTCAGCTTGACGCTTCGCCATCATTTCTTCACGTTCTGTTTTTTTTGCTTCAACAACTTTTTCGCGCTCTTCTTTCTTTTTCTCTATTGCTTGTTCTCTTTCGGTTACGGCTCCTTCTTCTTCAAGTGAAAGACTTTCGCGTTGTTCTATTTTACGCTTTTCTTTCTTATCCATAGCTTGCGTTCTTCTACCAGCACGCTCTATGCTTCTTAGCACTAAATCGCTTATATCGTTTCTTTTTGCAGCAAAAAGCATTACAACATCTGCGGATTTGTCAAAGATAAAATCATATTTTTTGTTTTCAGCTACTTCTTGAACAATGTTAAAAACCTGATCTTGAATTGGCTGAACCAATTGTCTTCTTTGAATCATCAAATCACCATTAGGTCCAAAACGATCCTGCTGGTATTGAAGCATTTCATCTTCCTTGATTTTTATTTCCTCTTCGCGCTCATCGATTAATTCTTTGGTCAAAAGAACTCTTTCGTTTGCGAGGTTCAATTTCATTTGGTCTATTTCCTTTTGTTTTTTCTCGATGTCCTGTTTCCAGCGTTTCACTTTACCTTCCAGTTGAATGGAAGCTTCTTTGTATTCAGGAACGCTTTCTAAGATATATTCCATGTCAATATATCCTATGCGAACGCCTCTTTGAGCTTCTGCCATGAAGGTGAAGCAAAAAAGGGCAATGGTAAAAAATAGTATGTTTTTTGTCTTCATATTTAGTTGGTTGTTGTTTAAGAAAATATCGTGCCGGTTTTTAAAATGACTGTCCTATTATAAAATGTGTTTCCCATCCATTCTTTTCGGTTCCGCCCAAAACTGGGTCAAATCCATACCCAAAATCAATACCTAAAAGCCCAAATGCGGGCATAAATATACGTAATCCTGCGCCAGCCGAACGTTTTAGTTCAAACGGATTGTAATTTTTGAAGCCATCATAAGAAGCTCCACCCTCAGCAAAAGCAAGTACATAGATGGATGCCATCTGCGCCAAAGTTACTGGATATCTAACCTCTAACGAAAATTTATTGTAAATCGTATTTCCGTCTGTATCTGATAACGATTGGCTGGGATAACCTCTCATTTGTATAACCTCACGACCATCCAAACTGTAGGCTCCTAAACCATCGCCACCTACAAAAAAGCGTTCAAATGGAGGAATTCCTCTGTCATTATTATAGGCACCCAAAAATCCAAATTCGGTATTGGTTCGAAGTACTAATTTATCAACCAATCTTGTGTACCAGGTTCCTTTAAATTTAATTTTGTAATACTCCAACCAATCAAAACGCTCTTGGTCTATTGCAGACCTTCTTATGTTGGCATCTACAATTTGTGCTGCGTTAGAGTTTGGATCGCTTATTATTTCTTCTTGTCGTGCTCTATCGTCTGCCAAAAATTTATAATCAACACCGTTAAATGCGGAATATGGTAAAGTCATTTTTGCAGTTAAACTAAATTCTGAACCTTGGGTTGGATAAATTGGGTTGGTAGCTGTATTGTTTCTACTTATACCTATAGTGTATGCAAGGTTGTTTGAATAACCATCTCCAAATGTAAACAACCCTGTGCTGTAATTATTTAGGTTATAATGTTGAAAACTAATAGCGTTGGACCACACAAAGTAGTCATCTGGCCAAGTTACTTTTTTTGCAAGTCCTATAGACCCACCTGTTATGGTGAAACTTCTAGACTTATCTGATTGCCTGTTATTGTAATCGTAATAATTCTGAATAGTATGTGAGAATGATGTGGATAACTGTACAGGCTTTTTGCCACCCAACCATGGTTCGGTAAGTGAAAGACTGTATGTTTGGTAGTAACCACTGGCTTGTGCTCTAAGCGATAATTTTTGCCCATCACCCATAGGCAAAGGTTTGTAAGCTTTTAAATTGAATAAGTTACGTAGTGAAAAATTATTGAAGGAAAGACCCAATGTACCTACAAAACCTCCACCGCCATAACCTCCTTGAAGCTCAATCTGGCTAGAACCTTTTTCAACCACGGAATATTCAAGATCTACAAGACCGTTGTTTTCATCTACTTTTTTAAAATTTGGAGTAAGTTGTTCAGGATCGAAGAACCCTAATTGACCTAATTCACGAATGGTACGAACTACATCACGTTTGCTATATTTTTGACCTGGACGAGTTCTTAATTCTCTATAAATTACATGGTCGTTGGTACGATCGTTTCCTATAACCGTTACATGGTCAAAGTAGAAAAGGCTGCGTTCCATAATTCGTATTTCAAAATCTATGGTGTCATTTCTAACTGCTACTTCTACAGGGTTTATACGTGCTGCAAGGTAACCGTTGTTTTGATACATGTTTGTAATGTCGTTAGCATCAGGTGCGGAATCGTCTTGTATACGCTCTTGAAGTAATACACCATTATAAACATCACCCTTTTTTACGCCTAGTACTTGGCGCAATTGGCTGTCGGTAAATACGCTATTACCAATAAATTTTATATCACCAAAGTAGTATTTATCACCTTCCTCTAAATTAATGTCTAAAGCTATATTCTTTTTGTCAAGAACTCTTAAGGTATCCGTTATAATCCTGGCGTCACGATATCCATTGGATTTATATTTTTTAAGAATAGACGCTCTATCTTCTTCAAAACCTTCTTCAGTAAATTTGGAACGTTTCCATACCCGTGCAAAGTTTTTACGCTTTGTTTTTTTCATAGTACGACACAATTTACCATCGGTAAATTGTGTGTTTCCTTCAAAATTTATTTCTTTAACCTTTACTCGCTTTCCTTTGTTTACGGTAATGGACATGTTCTTTGAAATTTCTACACCTGTAGAATCTTTGTGTGGAGTGATATTTATAATTACTTCAGTATTAAAGAAACCATCTTTTTTATACTTGTTAGTAATGTAATTCTTTGTGGTAACTAGTAAGTTTTCAGTAATTTTTGAACCAGGTTTAAGGTCATTGTCTTTTAAAATTTCCTTTTTCTTGGCTTTACGAATACCTTTTCCTTCAATTGTAACTTCGTGAATTTTCGGTAATTCTACTATATATAATTCAAGATCTGCATTATCACCTTCAATATTTGTAACATAAAATGCAATGTCACTAAATAGGTTTTGTTCCCATAGTTTTTTGGTTACTTGGCTAAGCTTTTCACCTGGAATGTAAATACGATCGCCTACTTTTAGACCTGTAAAAGCAATAACTGTTTGTTCGTTAAAGCTTTGAGCTCCCGAAACAGTGATGCTATTAATGGTATATTTTTTACCGCTGTCAAGTTCTTTTTGTTGCGCTTGGAGTGTAAAAACGGAAAGTATTGTAAATAATACTATACAATAAGATTTTCTGTATATGTGCAATAGGGAACTATTGTTTAAGTTGTTCACTTGTTTTTCCAAATCTTCTTTCTCTGTTTTGATAATTTAATATTGCTTTAACAAGATGGTTCTTTGTATAATCCGGCCAAAGTGTTTCAGTAAAATACAGTTCGGCATATGCTATTTGCCAAAGCAGGAAGTTACTGATGCGTTGTTCACCACTGGTGCGGATCAATAAGTCTACATCTGGTAAATTTTGCGTGTAAAGATGATTATTTATTACCGTTTCATCAATATCGTGCGGCGAAATTAGGTTATTTTTAACTTTAAGACTAATCTCTTTTATTGTTTTTATTATTTCTTCTCTTGATCCATAGCTTAATGCAAGCGTCAAGGTCATTCTTTTATGATGCTTTGTTTTGTCTATTACATCTAGCAATTCTTCATGTGCTTTTTTCGGTAACGTATCCAGATTTCCTATTGCATTTAGCTTTATATCGTTATCTATTAATGTTGAAATTTCTTTTTTTAGAGATGAAACAAGTAGTTTCATTAGTAGATCTACCTCTAATTTTGGGCGGTTCCAATTTTCTGTTGAAAAAGCATAAAGTGTTAAGTACGGAATTCCCATTTCTGCAGTGCCTTCCACAATTTCACGAACCGCTTTGCTGCCGTTTTCATGACCAATGGAGCGAAACAAACCCTTCTGTTTTGCCCAGCGACCATTACCGTCCATAATTATGGCTAGATGCTGGGGTAATTTGCTTTTGTCTATTTTATCTATTTGGTACATTGTTATTTTAAAAATTGCAGTAGCAGGGCAGTCTTCCGAAAGCAAAAGTAACAGTTATTCCGGTGAAGACATACCAATCGTCGTTATTAATATTACCAAATTGGGCATCCGGGCTCTGATTGCCTTTTTCATCAGGATTACTTCCGTCTAAATTATCTGTAAAAGTATAACGTGCTCCAATTTCAAAACCAACCATAGCACTTTGAGAAAATCTTATTTTGTAACCAATAACCATTGGTATTGCGAAGTCAATTTCGTTTTGAATATTTTCGTTATTTAAAATACCATTTCCTCTATCTAGGGTTCCAGAATCATTATATAAAAATGTTGTAAAACCAGTATAAAGATAAGGTGTGGAAACAACTTTTTGATTATGAACATTAAAATTCCAGAAATTAAATTCCAGACCTATGGATAATTCTTTTATTGAATTTTCAAAAGAATAACCACGTTGTTCTCTTCTGCTGTTATCGCTTTTTGAGTCATCACCTTTTATTTTTGTATACAAAAATGAGGCTCTAAAAGCATGTCTTGGGCTTCGGTTCCATTTAAAAATACCACCTAGCGCAAGTGAGTTTGGATTTATGTAATTGGTTTTACCAATGTCTCCAATATAGTTGGAGCCTCCTAGTATAGCACCTATTTCGTACGTCTGTGAATTTGCGCCAAAAACAGTGAAGAGTATTAATAATGCGGTTGCGAATTGCCTCATAAACTTTAAAAGTTTGCAAATATAACAATTAATTGACTTGATGGTAAGTCATTTCTGTTTGTCTTTGATGTTAAACAAAAATTGAAGGTTTTTATTGCTTAATTGCGTTTATCCTCGCCCCACAAAAGTTTTTTTCGTAGGGTTTTAATGAAACTATCATTGTGAAGTTGAAGCAGTTTAATTGTAAAAGGAGCTTTTTTGATAATTATTTGAGTTTCATTTTTTAAAGTCGCAATCCGAGAATCCATCGAAACTAAAAAATCATCTTCTCGTCCTGATACTTTCAATGAAATTATGCTAGAATCTGGTATTACTAAAGGTCGCGCGTTAATATTATGCGGTGCAATTGGAGTAAGCACTATGTTATTTGCTTGAGGGTCTATTATCGGTCCGCCACAACTTAGCGAATAACCAGTTGAGCCTGTAGGTGTAGCAATAATAAGTCCATCGGACCAATAAGATGTTAGATAGCTGTCGTTAACGAAAGTTTCAACTTTTATCATGGAAGTTGTGTTGCGTCTATTTACGGCAACTTCGTTTAGCGCATAATTTAATTGTAGTATTTCTTCGCTCTTCGGAGTTGTTTCAACCGTAAGCAAGCTTCTTTCTGAAATTGAATATTCGCCTTCCAATATTTGGTTCAGGCTTTCAGTCATTTCTTCTTTTTGAATGGTTGCAAGAAAACCAAGTCTTCCAGTATTTATACCAACAATAGGAATGCCCAAATCAGCTACAAAAGTTACAGCTTTTAAAATAGTTCCATCCCCGCCAATGCTAAAAAAGAGGTCGAAGCTTTTATCTAATTCAGTAAAAGTAGAAAAGCCAGAAAAGTTTTTCGTGATATCTTGATTTTGGTTTATGATGCCCAAAAAGTTAGCTTCAATGAGCACTTCAGCCTCATTTTTCTGAAGTGCATCAAGTAACATCTGAATATATATTTCAGAATTTTCATGATAAAATTGTCCGTAGATGCCTATTTTCATTAAAGTAAATTTAATCGATATATTTTTTAAATAGAAAAGAGAAAAGAAGTTTGAATTTAATCTTTTTTCTTTCCTCTATTTTCTTTTCTCTATGTGTTATATGTTAAGGTATTTGTCCAAATATTCAGAACGCTCCTTTAAATCTTCTACAAATTTGTCTTCTGCGTGCTGGCTTATTACATTATAATTATAGCGTCTAAAGGTTTGTACTATGCTATTCATTGCGGTATGCCCTACTTTTACGGTAAGCTGCACGGTGTCGTCTGTTAATTTTGAAATAAATAAACCAAAAATACGCGAACCATTAGATTCTACAATTTGGCATGCTTCACTAAACGAATAATCGAATATCCCTTTTTCAACCACAATAATTCCGCCTGTTTCATTCAAAAATGGGGTGTTATTAAAAAGACTCATAATATCACCCAATTCATAATAACCTAGATACTTGTTGTCGGGTCCCAATACAGGCATAACATTACTGTTATTTAAAGCAAAAGCTTCCAGAATATCTAGCCAGTTGGTATCTTCCAAAACATGAAAAGGTTCTAACGCATATTGAAAATCACTAAGTTGTTTATTATTATCAAAACAATAAGCATCATTTTCAGAAACACAACCTATATAATGACTGTCTTTGTGAACTGGCACGTGTGAATATGTAAGCTGATTAAATACCGTTTGCACATCTTTTATCTTAGCAGAAACATCAAACGGTTCAATATCGTTAATTATATAATTTAGGGTTTCCATTGCAAATTCATTTTTAATGCAAATTACTTAAAATAAAGATTCATTAACCTTATGAAGGTTTGTATTTTTGTTATAAATAATTCTCTTTTGTTTCCGAAGAAAGAAGTTAAGACAAGTGTTTTTTGAATTTTGAATTTTAAATCTTGAATTTTCCATGACAAAACTAAGCGTAAACATAAACAAAATAGCCACTTTGCGTAATGCACGCGGTGGAAATGTGCCAGATTTATTAAAAGTAGCAAAAGGCATTCAAGGGTTTGGAGCACAAGGAATCACAATCCATCCAAGACCAGACGAACGCCACATTCGGTATCAAGATGCGTACGATTTAAAGCCCATAGTTTCCACGGAATACAATATTGAAGGAAACCCGATGGACAATTTTACAAAAATGGTTTTAGAAATAAAACCTACGCAAGTTACACTGGTTCCAGATGCTGTGGATACAATAACTTCCAACGCTGGTTGGGATACGATAAAGCATAAAGAGTATTTAAAAGAAATTATTTCTGAATTTAAACGAAACGGAATCCGCACTTCAATTTTCGTAGATCCAACCTTAAAAATGATTGAAGGCGCCGCCGAAACTGGAACAGATAGAATAGAACTTTACACCGAAGAATTTGCAAAACAATATTCCTTAGGAAACAAAAAAGCTATAAAACCGTATACCGATTGTGCGGTTCTTGCAAACAATTTTAATATAGGTATAAACGCAGGTCACGATCTTTCTTTGGAAAACATTAAGTTTTTTAAGGAAAATATCCCGAATTTATTGGAAGTTAGCATTGGGCATGCGCTTGTTTATGAATCACTTTATGAAGGGTTGGAGAAGGTTATTTCAGAATATTTGAAGAAACTTGGTTAATCTATCCAAATAAAAAGTACACATTTAAGTACTTTTAATTATCTTTGTGTTATGGAAACAGTAAACTATACAGAATTTCGTTCAAACCTAAAGCATTGGTTTGATCGCGCGGTCAATGATTTGACTGATATCGTCATTAAGCGTAAAGGTGGAAAAGATTTGGTTTTGGTGTCTTTAGATGAATACAATTCATTAAAGGAAACGACCTATCTTTTAACGGGGAAAAATAGAGATATTCTTTTAAAATCTATTAAAGAACTGGAGTCTGGCGGAGGTGTTCAACACGATTTGATTGAACAATGAAATTAACTTGGTCTAAGGATGCTTGGGAAGATTATATATATTGGCAAAAAGTAGATAAAAAAAATACCAAGCGAATTAATGAATTAATCAAAAACACAATGCGAACACCCCTTGAAGGCATTGGCAAGCCAGAAGCACTAAAAGGTGATCTACAAGGTTATTGGTCCAGACGAATAACTTCTGAACATAGATTAGTTTATAAATATGAAAATGAAACATTGATGATTGCGGCTTGTCGCTATCATTATGGCAAATAGATTTTCTAAATAACTCCCAATTTTTTAAATGACATTACACTCCCAAATACTAGACTCCGGAAAACCCTTTGTAATCCTCCACGGTTTTCTAGGTATGAGCGACAACTGGAAAACCCTCGGCACACGTTGGGCAGAAGATGGCTATGAAGTTCATCTTTTAGACCAACGCAACCATGGCCGCAGTTTTCATAGCGATGAGTTCTCGTATAAAGTAATGGCGGAAGATTTAAAAATCTACTGCGAAGAGCACGATCTAAAAGAAATTATCTTACTCGGTCATTCTATGGGTGGCAAAGCTGCAATGCAATTCGCTGTTACTTATCCCGAAATGGTTTCAAAATTAATTGTGGCAGATATTGGCCCAAAAGCTTATCCACAGCATCATCAGGATATTTTGAAAGCGCTTTCAGCTTTAGATTTTTCAACAATAAAGTCTCGAGGTGAGGCAGAAGATATCCTTTCGGAATATATAAAAGATAACGGCACAAGATTATTTCTTCTTAAAAATCTATACCGAAAAAGTAAAGATGAATTGGCGTTGCGGATAAACTTGCCAGTACTTTCAGAAAAAATAGAAGAGGTGGGGAAACCACTTCATGAAAATGCTGTTTTTGATGGTGACACGCTTTTTCTGGGAGGCGAAAAAAGCGGCTATATTGAACCTATGGACGAAATATTGATAAAAAAACACTTCCCAAAAGCAAAGGTAAGAACAGTTTCAAACGCTGGTCATTGGCTACACGCCGAAAATCCTGACGAATTTTATGATAATGTTATGAATTTTTTATAATATTGTAATAGAATTTCTTATGCATGCATAAGAAATTATTAAAAAGAATTATTTATTCTTAATCCTCAGAAATTAACTCTAAAGAAATAACAATTATGAAGAAAGTATTAGTACTTGCCGTTTTTGCACTCGCAACCGCGGTTACTTATGCGGGCGGTTACCGTGTAAGTTTACAAGGTAATAAGTCGTTGGCGATGGGTCATGCGGGCGTTGCCGTAGTTAATAGTAGCGAATCTGTGTTTTTTAATCCAGCCGGATTGGTTTATTTAGAAGATAAATTTAATATTACAGTTGGTGCTAGTGGTGTTTTTTCAAGCATTGCGTACCAAGATCCTGAAACTGGTGCAAATGCACGCACGGAGAGCCCAGTAGGCACACCACTCTATTTATATGCTTCTTACAAAGCAACAGATTGGTTAGCTTTTGGTCTTGGGGTTTACACGCCTTATGGAAGTGAAGTAAAGTATGAAGACGATTGGGTAGGGTCTCATTTGGTGAACAATATAGATTTAAAAGCAATCTATATTCAACCAACCGTTTCATTTAAAATAAACGATAAGTTGAGTTTTGGTGGTGGACCAATATATGCAACAGGTTCTGTAAACTTTAACAGAAACTTAAGCCGCTCACTTTCGGATCTTGATGGTAATCGCACTAATGTTACTATTGACGCTACTGGCGTAACTAGTTGGGGATGGGTTGCAAGTGCAATGTTTAATCCTACTGATAAGCTTCATATAGGTGCAACATATCGTTCAGAAATTATTCTAGATGCTGAAGATGGAACTGCAGAATTTGAAAATGTTCCAAACTCTCCATTAACACCTTTTAAAAACACTCCTATTAAAGCTTCTTTACCTTTGCCGGCTGAAATGACAGTAGGTATGTCTTACGATTTCTGTGAGAGTTTAACAGTTGCATTCGACTATAACCGTACTTTTTGGGATGTATATGAATCATTGGATATTGATTTCGCAAATGAAGCAATTCCAGATTCAAAAAATGCGCGTAACTATAAGAACTCCTCAATTTACCGTTTTGGGATGCAATACGATGCTACAAAAATGTTCACTTTAAGAGCAGGATATTATTTTGATGAATCTCCAGTTCAAGCTGGCTATTTTGCGCCAGAAACACCTCGTAACGATAGTAATAACTTTACTGCCGGTCTTACAGTAAACATTGGTGAGCATTTGCAAATAGATGCATCGTTCCTTTATTCACACTTTAAAGAAATAAATGCTTCGTATGATTACTATAAGGAACAGGAACAACCTACAACTTTTGGTGGAACATACAAAACCAACGCATTCGTGCCAGGATTAGGGCTTACTTATAAATTATAATTTGAAAAAATTCAGAAAAAATGAAAAACATACTAAAATATACATTCGCACTTTTGGCAGTAAGCCTTGTAAGTTGCGATCCAGAATTTGAAAACCCTATAGAAGATACAGGTTTTTACAGCAGTGGAACAGCAGACCTTTCAAAATACGTTGCTGTTGGTAACTCATTGACTGCGGGTTATGCCAGTGGAGCTCTATATATTACAGGTCAAGAAAATAGCTACCCAAACATTATGGCAGAGCAATTTGCACATGCTGGCGGTGGTGAATTCACACAACCATTAATGAGTGATAATTTTGGCGGGTTGCTTTTAGGTGGTGCACCTTTGGAGGCCTTTCCAAACAGATTTGTTTTAGCAGTTGATGCTAACGGAAATCCAGGCCCAGTTCGTTTGGTTGGAACTCCTACTACAGATATTGCTAATAAATTGACAGGCTCATTTAATAATATGGGTGTTCCAGGCGCAAAAGTCTATCATTTAGGTGTTCAAGGCTACGGAAATATTGCAGGTGTGCCATCTGGAGCTGCAAATCCATATTTTGTACGTTTCGCAAGTAGCGAAAGCGCAACAGTTATAGGTGATGCTGCCGCACAAAACGGAACTTTCTTTAGTCTTTGGATTGGAAATAACGACATTTTAGGTTACGCAACATCTGGTGGATCGGGAGTAGATCAAACCGGAAACTTTGATCCATCAACTTACGGTGGCAATGATATAACAGATCCAAATGTTTTTGCATCGGCTTACAATGCACAAGTAGAAGCAATGATAACTAATGAAGCAAAAGGAGTTTTAGTAAATATTCCTGAAGTAACTTCAATTCCCTATTTTACAACAGTTCCTACTAATGCTATTCCTTTAGATGCAGCAACTGCTGGAGGTTTGAATGCACAATTTGGGGCTTATAACACACAAATTCTTCCAGGGCTTGTAGGGGCTGGTGTTTTAACTCCAGAAGAAGCTGCTTTGCGAACATTAAATTTTCAAGCAGGACAAAATTTTCCTATAATGACAGATGACGACCTTACTGATGTTACAGCAGTAATCCAAGGGCCTCCGTTCAATTTGCCTGCGCCAGTGGCAGCACTTTTTGGTCAATTACGCCAAGTAAATGCGAATGACCTTATTGTTTTAACGGCATCTTCAATTTTAGGAACAACACCAGATCCAAGCAATCCAACAGGAGTGATTGGGGTAAGTATTCCATTAACAGATCAATTTGTATTGGCAGCTTCTGAACAAGCGCGTATTACCGTTGCAAGTAATGCATACAATGCAACAATCCAGTCGCTTGCAGGAGCAAAAGGCTTAGCCTTTGCGGACGCTAAAACAGCTTTGTCTAGAGTTGCAAATGGAGGAATTGCTTATAATGGCGGGGTTTTAACTTCGCAATTTGTAACAGGTGGTGCATTCTCTTTAGATGGTGTTCACCCAACACCAAGAGGATATGCATATACTGCAAACTTAATTATTCAAGCAATAAACACTACGTATAATGCAACCATCCCAACGGTTGATATTGGTAATTATGCAACTGTTACGCTTACAAACAATTAAAAAATAGATTTTTTCATATCAAGACCGCTCTCTTTTGGGAGCGGTTTTTTTTACTAATCTAACATCTATAAAAATGAAACTCCTAATTAGACTATTACTCACCGCTTTAGCAGTTGTTCTTTTGTCTAAAATTCTTTCTGGAGTTGCTGTTGAAGGGTATGGCTCTGCAATTATGGTTGCAGTCGTTATTGCTTTATTACGTCTAATTGTGAAACCAATATTAGTGATTTTGACCCTGCCTATAACCATTGTTACTTTTGGGCTTTTCCTTTTAATTATAAATGCTATCATAATTTTAATGGCAAATTATTTTGTTTCTGGTTTTGAAGTTACGACAATATGGTGGGCGTTGCTTTTCAGTCTATTACTTTCGCTTTTTCAATCAATACTATTTTCACTTTTACCGGAAGATAAATAATTTAGATGAACAACAATTTCTAAATGTTTGTTGATTTTTGTAAAAAACCGTACTTTTGCAACCCGAAATTCAGAAGAGAAAAGAATGAATATTACAAAAAAAGACATTGATGCCTTGAACGCCGTACTTACGGTAGAAGTTTCAAAAGAAGATTATTCAAGTAGCGTAGAAAAAGTTTTGAATAATTATAAAAAAACCGCTAACATCCCAGGTTTTAGAAAAGGACAAATTCCTATGGGAATGGTTAAAAAACAATACGGTAAAGCTGTTTTGGTTGAAGAAGTAAACAAAGTTTTACAAGGTGCACTTCATAAATACCTTACAGAAGAAAAGTTGGATATTCTTGGTAATCCGCTTCCAAAGAACGAAGGAGCTATTAATTGGGATTCCGATGATTATAAATTTGAATTTGAACTTGGTTTAGCGCCACAATTCAACGTAGATGTTAAAGCAAAAGAAGTGCTGCAATATAAAATTATTGCAGACGATGAAATGCTGAACAATCAAGTGAAGACCATCCGTAAACAATACGGAAAGTTAATTTCGAAAAAAGAAGTTGAAAAAGGTGACGAGTTCACAGGAACTTTTACCTCAACGGAAAAAGAAATTGAAAAGAAAACGACACTTTCTACAGAAGATATTGCTGGCAAAAAGCAACTTGACAGTCTAATGGGCGCAAAAGTTGGCGATACCATTACCTTGAAAACAAAAGGAATGTTTGCTGATGATCACGACAATCAAAAATTCTTAGGTGTTGATCAAGACGATGCTCACGGTTTAGATATTGAGGTTTCTTTCAATATAGAAGAAGTGAATAAACGTGAAATGGCTGACCTTAACCAAGAATTATTCGACAAACTTTTTGGTGAAGCAAAAGTTACTTCAGAAAAAGAATTGAAAGAAAAAATTAAGGAAGATGCAGAAGGACAATTTGCACAACAAAGCGATCAAAAATTATTGAATGATGTTGTAAATTCATTGATTGAAAATACAAAATTTGATCTCCCAAAAGAATTTTTACAACGTTGGATTGCAATGAGCGGCGAAAAAAGACTTTCAGAAGAAGATGCAAAAGCAGAATATGAAAGAAGTGAAAGAGGTCTTCGTTATCAATTAATAGAAGGAAAACTTCGTACAGAAAATAAGCTACAAGTTACTTTTGAAGAGTTGAAAGATTATTCAAAAAGTATGATAAAAGTGCAAATGGCGCAGTTTGGCCAGATGAACTCAACTGAAGAAGAGTTAGAGTCTATCGCCGCGCGTATTCTTTCAAACAAAGAAGAAGTAGAGCGTTTAAGTGAACAATTAAATTCAACTAAATTGCTAAATTTCTTTAAGGAAAACGCAAAATTGAAGACCAAAAAAATCACTTACGATAAATTCATTAAAGAAGCCTACGCATAATTCAGCGAAGAAATAGTTATCTTTAGGCGTTGAATTTGTAAAATTTAACGCCTTTTTAATTCCTGCCCTTCGACAAGAGCTCAGGATAAATTGAGGCAGAAGTCTCGCGAAGCTTTATGAATAGCTTCTTATCAAAAAAAATACGAACAAACATTTATGGACTACAGTAACGAATTTAGAAAATTTGCTATAAAAGATCAAGGGATAAATAATATGTATTATGATAAAATCATAAGCAGCATGAATCCAACAAACTTGACACCAAATATTATTGAAGAACGCCAAATGAACGCCGTGGCAATGGATGTTTTTTCGCGTTTAATGATGGACAGGATTATTTTCTTAGGTACAGGAATTAACGATCAAGTTGCAAACATTGTACAAGCACAATTATTGTTTTTGGCAAGTACCGATGCGGCTCGCGATATTCAAATATACATTAACTCTCCCGGTGGAAGCGTTTACGCAGGCTTAGGGATTTACGATACCATGCAATTTATAAAACCAGACGTTGCAACAATTTGTACTGGAATGGCAGCATCTATGGCGGCCGTACTTTTATGCGCTGGCGAAAAAGGAAAACGCAGTGGTTTAACCCACTCACGCGTTATGATCCACCAGCCTTTAGGTGGTGCGCAAGGTCAAGCAAGTGATATTGAAATTACCGCAAGAGAAATTATTACGTTGAAAGAAGAGCTTTACACTATAATAGCAAAGCATTCTGGACAGAGCTACGATAAGGTTTATAACGATAGCGACCGTGATTATTGGATGAAAGCAGACAAAGCGTTGGAATACGGAATGATCGATGAAATATTAAAGTGAAACTAAAAAAATAGATTTTTGAAAAAAGATAATATGTCGAAAGAAGATTTAGAATGTTCTTTTTGCGGGCGTAAAAAGTCGGAGACTAACTTGCTCATCGCAGGATTGGATGCCCACATATGCGATCGTTGTATTGAGCAGGCTCACGGAATCGTAGTTGAAGAAGCCTTACATTCTAGCAATCCAGAACTGTCCAGTGATTTAATGCTGAAGAAGCCAAAATTGATAAAAGCATTTTTGGATGAATACGTAATTGGACAAGATTTCACTAAAAAGGTAATGTCTGTGGCGGTTTATAATCACTATAAGAGATTGCTGCAGCCAAAAAGCGACGACGATATTGAAATACAAAAAAGTAATATTATAATCGTTGGTCAAACGGGAACAGGTAAAACATTGATAGCAAAGACAATTGCGAAAATGTTAAACGTGCCTTTAGCAATCGTAGATGCAACGGTTTTAACTGAAGCTGGTTATGTAGGTGAAGATGTAGAAAGTATTTTAACACGTTTGTTACAAGCCGCAGATTACAACCTAGAAAAAGCCGAAAACGGAATTGTTTTTATTGATGAAATTGATAAAATAGCCCGTAAAAGTGATAATCCTTCCATAACCCGTGATGTAAGTGGCGAAGGCGTTCAGCAAGCATTACTAAAACTTTTGGAAGGAACAACCGTAAACGTTCCGCCAAAAGGAGGAAGAAAACATCCCGATCAAAAATTTATAGAAGTAAATACTGAAAATATCCTTTTCATAGCCGGTGGTGCTTTTGATGGTATTGAACGTCATATTTCAAAACGATTAAATATGCAAGCCGTTGGTTTTACTGCTTCGGTAAAAGAAAACCAAATGGAGAAAGATAATATGCTGCGTTATATTATTCCGAAGGATTTAAAGGATTTCGGATTGATTCCTGAAATAATTGGTCGTCTTCCGGTATTGACTTATATGAATCCGTTGGATAAAGAAACGCTACGAGCAATTCTTACAGAACCTAAAAATGCCATCATAAAACAGTACAAAAAACTGTTTGAAATGGACGGAATAGAGTTTATGATTACTGAAGAAGCGTTAGATTTTATAGTAGAAAAGGCAATTGAGTATAAACTTGGCGCACGTGGGCTTCGTTCTTTATGCGAAGCGGTATTAACAGACGCAATGTATGAACTACCTGGAACGGATGATAAATTCCTTCAAGTAACCGAAGAATACGTTGAAGAAAAACTGAACAAGTCAACAATAAAAAAGTTGAAAGCAGTTTCTTAAAGCCAAAGCATTTAAAAAAGACAAAACCTCGGAAATTTCCGAGGTTTTGTCTTTTTAGAGTACAGATTATTTATTCAAGATAAGTAGTTCTTCAAGGAAATTACGTGCATTGGAGAGTCTTGGAATTTTATGCTGGCCACCCAACTTATTTTTTTCCTTCAACCAATCATAAAAGAGTTTTCCCCGAGCGTGATGGATTTTTGGGGCATTTAAAGTAGTGTTATTGAAGCGTTTGGATTCATAATCGCTATTAACTTCTTGCAATGCTGTATCTAAAATTTGTGTAAAAACATTTAGGTCTTGTGGTGGCGACTTAAATTCGATTATCCATTCGTGCGCACCTTTTTCCTTTCCTTCCATAAAAATTGGAGCGGCTGTGTAATCTACAATTTCAGCATTTGTGATTTGTGAAGCCTTTCGTAGTGCAGCTTCAGCATTTTCAATTATAAGTTCTTCGCCAAAAACGTTAATGTGGTGTTTTGTCCTGCCAGTAACTTTTATTCTGAAAGGACTTATAGATGTGAAACGAACAGTGTCACCAATTTTATAACGCCAAAGCCCTGAATTTGTAGTAATGATAACTGCGTAATTTTCACCTTCCTCCACTTCGCTCAGCGGAATTACCTTTTCTTCGGAAGTATCATAACTATCCATTGGAATAAATTCATAAAAAATTCCATAATCTAACATCAATAGTAATTCTTTGTTTTCATTACGATCCTGAATGGCGAAAAATCCTTCCGAAGCATTGTAAATTTCATAATATCTGAAATCACTTTTCGGCAATAGCTTATTGTATTGATCTATATAAGGATCGAAGTTTACACCACCGTGAAAGTAAACTTCCAAATTCGGCCAAACTTCAAAAAGGTTACCTTTGCCAGTGGTTTCCATTACATTATTCAGCAAAACCAACATCCACGAAGGTACACCGGCAAGACTAGTTACGTTTTCTTTAATGGTTTCATTTACAATTGATTGCATTTTTGTTTCCCAATCGCCCATGAGTGAAATCTCGTTACTAGGTGTGCTACTATATTCTGCCCAAAATGGCATATTATCTATTAAAATAGCAGAAAGATCGCCAAAAACAGTACCATTCTCTTCATACAATTGTTTACTGCCTCCAAGACGCAAACTTTTTCCTAAAAACAATTGTGCATTTGGATTGTTATTGAGGTACATACATAGCAAATCTTTACTGGCTGCATAATGGCAATGTTCTAAAGAATCATTTGTAACAGGTATAAATTTGCTTTTTGCATTCGTAGTACCACTAGATTTTGCAAACCATTTTATGGGAGTAGGCCAAAAAATATTACTTTCACCGCGGCGGGCGCGTTCAATACGAGCTTCGTTTTCTTCGTAGGTTGTTATTGGAATTCTTTCTGCAAATTCGCGATAGGTTTTAATAGTAGAAAAGTCATATTGCCGTCCTATTTCAGTACCCTTCGCTTTTTGAAGCAAGTTAAAAAGTAATTCTTCCTGAACCTCAATAGGATACTTTAAAAAAAGGTCTATTTGATGAAAGCGTTTTTTCAAAAACCACGAAGCAATGGAATTTACAATGGGGATTGGCATATTTTTTCTACTATCTTTATGCTATAAAAATAACCATTTTATAATTACGAGTTTTACTTTTTTGGAAGAGATGTTTCAAGAGTCTTTCTTCTGAAAAGTATTCGTCATAAATATTTTTAAATAAATGACTTACGAAGGAGTACTAAAAAAAATGCAAACCGAAAATGGTTCGCCCATTCAATATTATCTCGTTTTTGAGAACGATTTTTTGAATATGAATCAGCTATTAGACAAAAAAGTTTTGATCAATTTTCTACATTTTCAATGTTTAAATTGCTCACTTCAGAAGAAAATTTACCGTCAAGGGTATTGTTATGATTGTTTTTTTGAAATCCCCCAAGCGGCAGATTGGATAATTAATCCAGAAAAAAGCAAAGCACATTTGGGTATTGAAGATCGAGATCTTGCGTATGAAGAAAAAGTGCAACTGCAGCCACACATTGTTTATCTCGCAAATAGCAGTAGCGTAAAAGTGGGGGTAACCCGAAAAGCGCAAATCCCAACTAGGTGGATAGATCAAGGTGCTCACGAAGCTATTGAGATCGTTGAAGTGCCAAATCGTTATCTTGCTGGAATTACTGAAGTTGCACTAAAAGATTACGTAAGCGATAAAACAAATTGGAGAACGATGCTTAAAAATGACATTAAAGATGAAAATTTAATTGAATGGCGAAATAAGCTGAAACAATATATTCCAGATGAAGCAGCCGAATATTATTTAGAGAATAACTCAGAAACCAACCTGCAATTTCCAGTGCTGAAATATCCCGAAAAGCCAAAATCTCTCAATCTTAAAAAAACTCCTTTTTATGAAGGAATTTTAAAAGGAATAAAAGGACAATACCTTATTTTTGACGACGACACCGTATTTAATATTCGTAGTAATGAAGGCTACGTGGTTTCAATTAGTGTTAACTAAAAACAGGGCAAACAATCAAACCTTTACAAAATATTTACTTATCGTTGGGTACCAATATGGGCAACCGCTTTGAAAATCTTCAAAATGCGGTCGATTTTTTGTTTGAAAAAGTTGGTTCCATTCTAAAAATATCTTCAATTTATGAAACCCCAGCATTGGGTTTTGAAGGCGAACCTTTTTTGAATTGTGCCGTTTGCTTGCAAACAGATATGAAGCCTTTAAAAGTATTGAAAACAATTTTAGAGATTGAAAAAACAATGGGGCGTGAACGAAATACTTCAAAAACCTATGCGTCTCGACCTATAGATATTGATATACTTTTTATAGATGATTTAATAATTGAAACTGAAAAACTAATCGTTCCTCATCCCGAAATGGAGAAAAGAAAATTTGTTTTGCAACCATTGGCAGAATTGAATTTACAGTTAATTCATCCTATTTCAAAAAAAAACATAATAAAACTTCTTGCAGAAACTGAAGACCAAAGCGTACTTCAAAAACGATCAAAATGGTTAAGTAATCCAATGAAGGATTATACAATTTCACAATACAATTATATTGCTATTGAAGGAAATATTGGTGCCGGAAAAACAAGTCTTGCAACAAAAATTGCAGTAGATTTTAATGCGAAATTAATTTTAGAACGTTTTAAAGACAATCCATTTCTCCCAAAATTTTATGAAGATGCCGTTCGCTACGCCTTCCCTTTAGAAATGTCATTTTTAGCAGACCGTTATCAGCAATTGGTAGACGATATCACACAATTAGATCTTTTTAAAGAATCTGTAATTGCAGATTATGATGTAAATAAATCATTGATTTTTGCCGGTATTACCTTGCCGGAAGAAGAGTATTCGCTTTATAAAAAGCTTTTTCAGATGATGCACAAAGAACTTCCAAAACCCGATGTTTATATTTATTTATACCAAAATACGGAACGGCTTTTGGAAAATATAAAAAAACGAGGGCGTAAGTACGAGCAAAGCATTCAGGCGGAATATCTTCAAAAATTGAATACTGGTTATTTAGAATTCATAAAAAATCAACATTCCGAAAACATAAAAATCATTGATATTTCTGAAATAGATTTTATGAAAAACCGAGCAGATTATTTAAAAATCCTTAAAGAAATAATTTCCTAAAAAATTAATTTTTGAGAGTAAAGGTTGACAATATGTAAAACTGAATATTGCTATTGTAAAATTATTTTATGCTTATCCGTAAGGTTCCCCAAGATAATTCCATCTATGTGATACAGCAGCCACTAACAGTCTATCGAAGAGGTTGTCAAAGTATCGTCTGTTGAATTTATAACAGAATTCGTTCAGGT
>Ga0256845_1001133_pt1 | contig 22293 bp, 25 predicted proteins | sample RiftiametaG_FD_189101 | JGI IMG/M metagenome (GOLD analysis project Ga0256845, IMG submission 189101) | Tube worm associated microbial communities from hydrothermal vent at the East Pacific Rise, Pacific Ocean - Riftia | ecosystem: Host-associated > Annelida > Integument > Unclassified ... | reverse complement strand
AACCCCATAAAAACCGCCAATGGTATGACAGTCATTAGCTTTGGTAGTGATCAAGTACTTTTAAAAAAGCAGCGAACTCTACTGTCATGCGTGTTCCCTGTGATACTAAATCCCAATCTCTTTGTACTATTTGATTGCTAGTTTTATCTAGCCAACGACGGCGTTTTATATGTAAAAATACGTTCTTACCTCGCAGAGGAAAATCCTGAATTGTAATCTCTTTATGAAAACCATGTGCTGTTAATATACGAACCTTCTCCTCTGATGGAACACCCTTTTTTTCCTCAAAATATAGATGTAAGGCCCCTTCTTTTGTTTGATGGTCCGTAAGCTCAAAATGGCCTACTAATAATTCAGGTAATACTAATTTTAAAAGGTCTAGTGATAAATCCAAAGTTTTTTACAAAGATCAAACTATAATACTAATTCACACACAAGTTTTAATCTTGATCCTTAGAAAGTCATAGATTAACAAAATATAGCCCAAGGTGGGGCATATAAACTCAGTAATACATTGTTTTCTATTGAGATTTTTGTTTCTACAAATATTTTTAAATAATACCCATTGTTATTAATAATAAACCTACCAAAGAGAATATTATCCATATCACAACAATTACCGTTATAATATAAATATTTTTTCCATTTCTTATGGTTGCTTCAAATAAAACCTTATTTGAGAAAAGTGTTTCCATTTTAATTTCACGGTCAGTATATTCCTCTCGTGCTTTCTCAAACTTTATTTGCTTTAATAACCGTTGATATGGCTTAATTTCATTTTTCTTTTTTGTCATAATAAAAAAATTTAATTAGTTGAAATTAGGGATCTTGATCCGGTAAAAGATATGGGTTGAAAATATTTCCATAAAAGCAATAGCCAAACACGAATGTTTGGCTATTGCTCGACCGGGGACACCCCAATCCTTTATTTTGTTATACATATATAACGCCAATTATCAACATTTAGTGTTAAAAACACCATAAAACTATCTCTTAGTGTTACGTATTTCTGTAAAAAATAGTTTTCTTTTTTACTATCTTGCTAATACTCCCTTTATTATAAGTCATATTACACAATTGTATAAAGTTGATATCAATTACAACATTAGAATTTATTGAAATTTTGGACAAACTAAGGCTAAGTAAAATTGTAAGGGCTTGTTTGAACTTAACCTTCTTGAACATGAGCAAAAATTCACAGGTAGAGAATTAGCTCTAATCCATGATTTAAGGAAATTAATTTTTTTTCACGGATAACACTAAAGTCTACATAAACGATGAGAAGAATGATTTCTATCTTGATGTTTTCAATTATTTGTTTATCCTGTCAAAGAGAAAAGAAGAGCAAGGAGTACATTATTGAAAATGATATTTCCTATCCGATGACAAAGGAACAAGTGGTTAAAAAAATAGGACAACCCGACAGTATTATAACTGAAAATTATGATTCAGGTAGCTTTGGAAGAAGAAAGAGAGAAATTTACCATTATGGTAGTCATGAGTTGATTTTCTCTCCTCATGGATTATACAAAGGATTAAAGTCTAAATAACGATTAAAATCAACCTAAATATGACTAAATACTTATTAATTTCAGCTATTATTTTATTTCTATTTTCTTGCTCTAAAGATGAAACAAAAATTGAGACGGAGGGTAAAGCCGATTTAGAAGAATTATTAGCAGGTAAATGGCAGTACACTAAAAGGTTTTACATAAAAGATGGTGAAGAAAACCTAAGTCAGGACGAATGTAGTTTAATGCGTTCTTATACCTTTTTTGAAACAGGTAACGTTGAATTAGAATACTGGGGAGGAGACGGTGATGGCGGTTGTGAAATTTGGGTAACAATTACTGGGAATTGGGCTGCGGGTATAGACCCTGATGATGAAAGACATAATATTATACTCCAAACAAGAGAAGACCCTAATGAACAGTTGCAAACTGGTTATGCATTTGCGGAACTAATTAGCGAAGATGTACTTCATCTAACCTTTTATCCTAAAGATGATGATAATACATTTGGTACTTTTATGCTGCATTTAAAAAGATTGTAACACTTTCAGTATTACAGCATCAAAGTCTAAATAAACGATAAATTTCAAATGAAAGAATGAATAAAATTTTAAAAATAATTGAAACACGTGACTTATATATCCATCTAATATTGTTTAAAATATATCTCGAAACTCGAGGGAAAACAGATACTCCATTTGGTGGAGATATGAGAAGAGATTTAAAAGAATTATTTGGGAAGGAATATAGCCATGATAAATATAGAGTTGCAGAACAATATTTAGAGTCTGAAGGTTTCACTAAATATAATGCAAGCTGTTATACTGAGTGTGGGCGAAGATATTTTGAAGATTGGATTAGAGATTTTGAGAATTTAAATCAGGAAGAACATAATATACTTCAAAAAGAACTCTCTCCAAAAATGTATGAGTTTTTTGGTCTTGCAGAGAAAGCCAAAACAGTCTTAGATGTTATTTCTAAATTAATAGAAATAGCCCATAAAGTCTAAATAAAAGATTCACAATGGTTGTCATTCATTTTTAAAAAACTAATATGAGCAGAATATTTATTAAAATTATTATCTTTTTAACCTCTTTTCTGACTTTTGGACAGCAAGTTGACAAAATAGAAATAATACCGAAAGGAGTAAAAGGTTTTTTGGTTAGAGATTTTGATAACAAATCAGAAGCTGAAATTTACAAGTCTATTAAAGACTGGACAGAATACAACATTAAAAATGCAAGTTTTGCCACAAACAGTAATGTCAATAATGAATTTATCACCTTCAAGGTAAACAATGTTGGAATTATTCATTTTAAAAATAAACCTACATGGAGTTTGAACCTATATGTGGAGATTCGTATCAAACCATATAAAGCACGAATTGACATAGAAATACTTGAAATCGACGGTATAAAGGAAAACCAAAGTAGTTTAAATATAGTTGGTGCTAATGTAATTATGGGCCTTTATAAAAAGAATGGAAAACCAGTCTCAGGGTACAGGCAAACAAGGGAAGAAATAAATAAAATATTGAATGAATTTGCTGAACAAATTTTTCAATCTGTGAATGGGAATAAGGATTATAAAAAAGATGATTGGTAAAATTAGTTAAGCTAATAAATACAAAGTTCAAATAAACGATACCATTTAATATAAATTGTGTCAATTCCAACTAAAAGTTAAACTGGACTTGCAACAAAAAAGTGGACATTTAGTTGAGAGTCATGCAGCTACTTTTTGATTAAACATTTCGATTTCAAATTCTTCTATAGTTTTATACCCCAAAGAGGAGTGTTTTCTAACTTACTTTAAGCGTTAATTGATTAACTTTATAATGGAATATTCATGTTTTGCCCAATTCATAGATGAGCATGATTTCTAGTTAAAAATCAAAGTTCAAAAAACAATAATCATGAGTAAAAAAGACAAATCACTATTGAATGCAATCACTACTTCTCTAAGTCAATCTACCATTGATTGGCAACAAGTCCTTTCAGAAGTTATCTCTCAATTTGGTTGTACAACTGGTACCATTCATTTTCTTGAAGAAAAGACATCGCTATTGAAGTTACAGGCCCATTGTAATATTCCTGATTTTTTACTTCCTAAATTGTCAGAAATCCCTATTGGAAAAGGAATGGCGGGAATTGCAGCAGAACGCCATCAACCAGTGGAAATGTGTAATCTACAGACAGATGATTCTGGTGTGGCCCGTCCAGCGGCAAAAGAAACAAAAGTTGAAGGTTCTATTGTTGTTCCCATGATGCTGAATGAAACTTTATATGGTACATTGGGTATTGCTAAACCCGTTCCCTATGATTTTACAGAAGAAGAAGTAGACATTCTATTGAAGATCGGGACAGAAATGAGCAAGGTGATTAGCTCCAATTAGAGTGCAATAACCGTTAGAGTTGTTTCCTAAAATGGAAAAAGGTGATTATCGCCACTTGTTTAAAGCTTAAAAGTGTGTAAAATACCAAAGTTGACCGTTGTCCAAGATTTGTCTGTTAATTTTATGGAAGTATAGGAAAAATTGACCTCTGTATTAGGACCCATTAAGTATCCTATCAAAGGTCTTAAATAAAGCCCGTCTTCGTTACCTTCGCTTATTCCAAATGCTTGGCCAGCTTCAATTCCCAATGAGAAAGAATTTGATGTCCATATTCTCACTGCTCCTGCAACAGGAATAAATTGAACATTGGGTAAATCCGTAAGGACAATATCTGTATGAAAAGTTTCTGGAAATCCATGAATAAAACTAGTGGTCACTCCTAGGTCAATTACCTCTCCAAGTGTCCACATATATCCCACATCCAAACCAACCATAACACTTACCTCGTCATTAAAGTCATCAAAAGGCAGACCAGCCTGTATACCAACTTTTAACCCTCCCTGTGCATGTAGTCCCATTCCTAAAAATGTTAAAAAGAATGCGCATATTGTTTTTTTCATGTGTATTGACTTTATGTTTTATTAACGTAAAACTAATATCTTATATAAAAGAGCAATCATTTTTGTTGCCAAATAGCTCAGAATAGTTGTGGAAAACAAATTATGTTCTTTTGTGTAACCAATTATTGTAGTTTTTATCATCAAAATTGAAAATCAATAACAAAAATGCCAAAAAAAATACTTAAAAATAGACTCTAAAGATAATGTTGCTGTTGCTCTTACGGCAATGGACAAGGGTTCTAAAATTTTTATTAATGATGATGAAATTGTTTTAAAAGAAACCATTAAAGGAATACACCGCTGCTGAAGGTCAACTTCCAAAGAAAATCGTATCTGCTTTAATTTGTTTTTATAAAGGGGAATATAAAGAACGAAAAATAGTTGTAAACGATGCCCCAGAAGTTCTAGTCGTTTTCTCTGATGCTTGGCAAAAATATGATTCAGGCGGGTGGACGTTGCCAGATATGATTACCCAGATATTATCCAACAAAAACATATGGCAAGAAAACCTAAGTGAAATACCGGAGTTAGCAAATATGGTAACGTTCAATATGCAGAATATAATCTCTAAAGAGATGAATGTGATTTTGGATGAATTCTAATTACTGATTGATTGAAGCCAAAATTTATCTTTGGGGGAAATACTCTTGTTTTTTTCCAAATCTAAAGGGTTAAAGTTGGCTTTGGCAAACAAATACCAAGCTGTAGATGAAACAGCGGGAGTAATATCTACATGGTCCCACAATAATGACGCACCGTAGCTTGTGCCATAATTTGCAGCATATGGGATGCCTTTGGCATTATCTAAAGAAGTACTTTTAATGAATGTTTTCTCTAGTTCAAGGATAGTTTTATTGGCTTCACTGTTCATATTGCCTTTTTGAAATGCAATACTCATTTGGGCTGATCCTTCTAACCAGATAACATCCTTGTCTTCATCAAAGCAATAACCAGTTACTTCTTTTCCTGTAACTGTGGCTATCTGGGTATTTAAATATCTGTCTGTTTTAAGAAGGGAATTGACGGGAAAATCATCAAAAATACCATAAGCTAAAGGATGTAAGTCCATGGCAAAATTATAATCAGGATTTTCTGGCCATGCAACAATAAGTTTTTCGTTAGAATCCCAACGTTTTTCTTCCAAGAATTTTAAAATATTTTTGTGAAAATCATCATATCCTTCTACAGCATTAAAAGCGGTAATGATGCCTTCTGTTATCTTATGGATTTGAGTTCCATTTTCATTGTATCCGCCCCAAAGACCACCATCAGTATCTTGTAAAGTGCGAATCCAATTTTCCAATTCTTGTGCCAAGTATTGATATTTTTGGCTTTGGGTAGAAGCATGATAATTGTTTAGTGCAATAAGTAACCAAGCATTGTCTCCCATCCAAGTACGTCCACCATTTTCTCCATTTGCATTTCTAGATTGGTAAAATCCACCGGTACTATTTAAAAGTTCAGAATCAATTTTAGAATTAAAAAAATCAAAAATCTTCTCAGCTCTCTCAAGTTCCCCCTTTGAAATAAATACTAATGAGGCTAAAGCATTATCATATAAAGAAATAAAATTACTGTTCTCAGAACTTTCCAATAAACCATTGGATAACTGCATTTGTGAAATCCAATTGTAGACTTCATCTATTTCTTCCTCCTCTTCCATTGTTTCCTCAGGAACAATAGTTGAAACAATATCATCAATTTGTTCAGAAACCTCAAGAATATCCATTTCTGTTTTATCACAAGAGAGAAGTGATAAAAGTAAGATTATAGATAAGAGGCTTTTGATTTTCAAAATTGGGGTTTATAACTTACAAAAATGTTTTTATTTTTAATCAAGAACTGTTAAAAAATTGATTTTACGATTAATGTCTTATAAGTGCCGATAAACTAAGTGTGGTAACACTGATAATCTGTTTTTTTGGGTTTTAATAATTGAAAATCACGTATTCAAGTTAAAAACCTTTACTATATTTGCAGTGTTGTGTTGTGTTCCAATTTTATATTGGGACAAAGGTTATAGATTACAATGTAATTGTAAATCTAACCAATGAAAGGCTTTCCATAATGGAAGGCTTTTTTTGTTAAAGGGAATGGTTATAGTTTGTGCATTACAAAATGCACCAATGAAGCAGCTAATTTAGCAGTTTGATTGTCTATATCGTAAGAAGGATTCATTTCAGCAATATCCAAACTTATTATTTTTTTGGAATCGATGATGAGTTTTAGGCTTTCCAGTACAATATCTGGCGCAAAACCCATAGGTGAAGCTGCACTGACACCAGGGGCATAGGCAGATGAAAACCCATCTAAATCTATGGTGACATAAATGTAGTCCACACTGGTTATAAAGTCACGTATTTCTTTGGCAATGCTAGAAAGGTAATGCGTGTTAAAACGCCCCCTTTCTATATAGGAAACACCAAATTTTTTTGCTGTATCAAATAAAACTGATGTATTTGCATCTTCTCTAATGCCAAGACACAAATAATTAAAATGTGAATCTGCCTCTTTACAATCTTGGGATATTTGATAAAATGGCGTACCAGAGTTGTTTCCATCTTCATTGGAACGCAAATCAAAATGAGCATCAAAATTGATGATTCCTATGCTTTTGTTTTCTTCTTTTGAGTTAAGGTATTTTTTTATACCATTATAATGACCATAGGCCATATCATGGCCCCCGCCCAAAACAATGGGAAAGATATTTTTTTGTAATAGTTGGGCGACAGTTTCTATCAATTGGGCTTGTGTATTCTCCATAGCACCATTTAAGCATTCTATTGTGCCGCTATCTAAAAAGATTGTATTGTCAGAGAGATGATTAGGAAGCTTCCCTAACATTTTCCTAACATTGTCAGGCCCTTTTACGGCGCCTGTTCTTCCGTGGTTTCTTTTAACTCCTTCGTCACAGGCATACCCCAAAACAGCAATCTTTTTTGAGAAATCTACTTTGAGCTCTTCATTTTTTAAATCAATGCAAGTTACTTTTTCATGCATATAAAGATTTTGGTTAGATTTTCGTCCAACCCAAATAGTGTCCTCTGTTTTTTTATATCCGTTCATATCCTTAATTAAAAAGTTTATCCAAGAGTTTGTCCTCTACTAAGTTGGGCAATGTCACTTTTAATTCTGGTGTGCGTTCCATTTCTCTTTTTATGGCAAACAATGCTTCTTTGTTTCTGGCCCAGCTTCTTCTAGAAATTCCATTGTTCACATCGTAGAACAACATATTTTTTAATCGTTTGGAAGCTTCATCAGAACCGTCCAATACCATTCCAAAGCCACCGTTGATTACCTCTCCCCAGCCTACACCGCCACCATTGTGAATAGAGACCCAAGTAGCACCTCTAAAACTATCACCAATAACATTGTGTATGGCCATGTCCGCAGTAAATTTACTGCCGTCATAAATATTACTGGTCTCACGATAAGGGGAATCTGTACCGCTTACGTCATGGTGATCCCTTCCCAATACTATGGGTGCAGATATTTCATCATTTTTCACTGCTTTATTAAAGGCTTCTGCTATTTTGGCTCGCCCTTCTGCATCAGCATATAGTATTCTTGCTTGTGAACCCACCACTAATTTGTTCTGTTCTGCCTCTCTAATCCAACGGATGTTATCGTTCATCTGTTGTTGAATTTCCTCAGGAGCGGTTACCACAATCTCTTGCATTGTTTCTAATGCTATTTGGTCTGTTTTTTGTAAATCTTCTGGTTTTCCAGAGGTGCATACCCATCGGAAAGGACCAAAGCCATAATCAAAACACATAGGACCTAAAATGTCCTGCACATAAGAAGGATATTTAAAATCAATTTTATTATCAGCCATTATATCTGCACCTGCACGGGAAGCCTCCAATAAAAAGGCATTTCCATAATCAAAAAAATAGGTTCCTTTTTCTGTGTGCTTGTCGATTGCGGTTACATGTCTCCTTAGACTTTCCTGTACTTTATCTTTGAATGAAGTGGGATTTTCCACCATCATTTTATTGGATTCTTCAAAAGTCAATCCTACGGGATAGTATCCACCTGCCCAAGGGTTGTGCAATGAAGTCTGATCAGAACCTAAATGGATGAAGATGCCGTCAGTATTAAAGCGTTCCCAAACATCCACTATATTCCCTATATAAGCAATGGAAATCACTTTCTTTTTTTCTTGTGCTTCTTTGGTGCGTTCCACTAGGTCATCTAAAGAATTGACCAAAACGTCTACCCATCCTTGTTCATGTCTTTTGGTAGCAGCACTTGGGTTTATTTCCGCACAAATGGTAATGCAACCAGCTATGTTTCCGGCTTTAGGCTGTGCGCCGCTCATGCCTCCCAAACCAGATGTTAAGAACACTTTACCCGCTGTTGCTTCTCCTTTTTTTAGTTTTTTTCGAAACCCGTTCATTACTGTAATTGTAGTTCCATGTACAATTCCTTGCGGTCCAATATACATATAGGAACCTGCGGTCATTTGCCCATATTGGGTAACTCCTAATGCATTATATTTTTCCAAATCGTCTGGTTTGGAATAGTTGGGAATCATCATCCCGTTAGTGACCACTACTCTAGGTGCTTCTTTGGATGATGGAAACAAGCCCATTGGATGACCAGAATAGATATGCAGGGTTTGTTCATCTGTCATAATGGCCAAATATTTCATAGTGAGCAGGTACTGTGCCCAATTTTGAAAAACGGTACCGTTACCACCATAGGTAATCAGTTCTTCTGGATGTTGTGCCACTAAGGGGTCTAGGTTGTTCTGTATCATCAACATAATACTGGCCGCCTGGACTATTTTTGCTGGATATTCCGATATGGGTCTTGCATAGAGTTTGTAATCTGGTTTGAAACGGTGCATATAAATACGACCATAATCATTTAATTCTGATGCAAACTCTTCGGATAATTCTGGGTGCCATGCTTTTGGGAAATAACGCAGTGCATTCCTAATGGCCAATTTTTTTTCATCCAATGAAAGAATTTCTTTTCGTTTTGGAGCCCTGTTGGCGTTTGCAGGATATGCTTTTTTTGCAGGTAATTTATGTGGTATTCCTTGTAATATGTGAGATTTAAAATCCATGTTGATTTAGCTTTTGTTCAACGACCAAGACTCCTTTTTTCCAAATTTTAGTTGGTTTTAAGGTTCCTTGTTGATATAAAATTTCTTTGTAATCACAGGTGGGGAAAGCAATAAAATCTGCTAAACACCCTTCTTGTAATTTTCCGCGATCTTTTAATTTTAAGGCTGCTGCTGCTCTAAAAGTAATACCTGCCAATACTTCTGCGTTGGTGAGTTTTTCAAAAACTCCGAGTAGTGCCGCTTGGGTCAATAAATCTCCCATTGGTGCGGAGCCAGGATTCCAATCACTTGCAATGGACAGAGCACCGCCAGCATCTAAAATTTTACGGGCCGGGCTGTATTTACAACCCAGACCTATGGATGCCCCGGGCAGGGCAGTGGCGATTACATTGCTATTGGCCAATAGCGTTATTTCTTTGTGGGTACTTGCTTCCAAATGGTCGGCACTTACTGCATCAAATTGTACTGCCACTTCACTTCCACTAGTGGAAAATTGGTCGGCATGTACCGTAATATCAAATCCCATTTCTTTTGCTTTGGTAAAGTAAGGCGCTATGACTTCTTTTGAGAAAGCACCTTCTTCAATAAAGGCATCAATACGGTTGGTCAGTTTTTCTTCTAATAGTTTTGGGAAAAGAACCGTACTTATTTCTTCTAAATATTCTTGTGACGTGCCGCTATAATCTTTGGGAACCATGTGTGCGGCCAAACATGTTGACACTAAATCAACAGAAAGCTCCCCATTTGCCTTTTTAATGGCATGCAGCATTTTTAATTCTTCTGTTATAGAAAGTCCATAACCGCTTTTTACCTCAATGGTGGTAATGCCATTTTTAAGATGCCTATTTGCTCTTGTTATAATTCCTTTGGCCAGCTCTTTTTCGCTGAGCATTCTTGTTTGGGTTACCGTGTCCCATATGCCTCCACCTGCCTTTGCAATTTCCAAATAGGTTTTCCCTGCATTTCGCATGGCATAGTCATTGGCCCTTGATCCTCCAAAACAGATATGGGTATGGCTATCAATAAGTCCTGGAAGACAAACGTGTTCCCCTTCAATTTTTATGATTTCCGCGTTCAATGATTTTGCTTTTGTCAATAAATCGATAAAATTGCCTATGGTGTGTATTTGCCCGTTTTTAATTAGGATTCCGCCCTTCTTGATAATGGTCAAAGCATTATCAGATATAGCACCCTTGATTGCAATACCTGTCATGGGGATAATTTGTGTAAACGGGCCTATGAGTTTGTAATGAGCCATATTAAAAGTTTTCAAATTCTTTGGAATAAGGTGTTGCCAATGTTAGATTTTTATTTTTTATGGTATTCTCTACCACTCTTATAATATTTTTATTTTTTATCATCTCAATTCCAATTTCAATGTCATCTGAGAATACCCTATCCTTTATGGCAAAGGATACGTTCTTACGGACTTCTTTATGGACTTCTTCCAATAAAATTCCAGATTTCATGGGTTTTCTATATTCAAAGGCCTGTGCTGCGGTCAATAATTCTATGGACAATATTTTTTCTACATTTTCAAGTACTTGTAAAGCCTTTCTGCCACTTATAGACCCCATGCTTACGTGATCTTCTTGTCCCAATGAAGTAGGAATGCTGTCTGCACTGGATGGAAAACACAAACCCTTGTTTTCACTTGCCAGAGCGGCTGTGGTATATTGTAATATCATATAACCAGAATTGATGCCAGTATCTTTCATTAATAATTTGGGTACTCCCGGGCTGTTGCCCTCCAATGCCAAGTATATTCTTCGGTCAGAAATATTACCAATTTCTGAAGATGCCAAACAAGCATAATCCAAAGCCATGGCCAAGGGCTGACCATGAAAATTACCTCCACTAATGGTGAGTTCATTATTGATGATGATGGGGTTGTCCGTGACTGAATTTAACTCTATTTCCAATAATTCTTTTAGGTGTAACCAAGCATTTCTAGATGCCCCATGTACTTGTGGTATACAGCGTAATGAATAAGGATCTTGCACGCGTTCACAATCAATATGATCTTCCATGATTTCTGAGCCTTCCAAGAGTAATTTAACCCTTTTGGCCACATGTATATTTCCTTTATAGGGGCGTAAGGCATGTAGTTCATCATAAAATGGTTTTGTGGAACCTTGCAGTCCTTCAATCATCATGGCACCAATAATGTCTGCTTGGGAAAGACAACTATGCATTTTTTCTACCACCTTTACCCCATGTGCGGCAATAAATTGAGTTCCGTTAATGAGTGCCAGTCCTTCTTTGGGGCCAAGTTCAACAGGTTTTAACCCTGTTTTGTTAAAAAGCTCCTTTGTTGATAAAATACTGTTTTGATAGTGAATTTTTCCCAAACCAATGAGAGGCAGGAACAAATGGGACAAGGGAGCCAAATCCCCAGATGCTCCAACAGAACCTTGTGAGGGTACTACGGGAACAGCATCATTTTCTATATGCCATAAAATGCGATCTAATGTGGTTTCTGCAATTCCCGAATATCCTTTGGCGAGTGAATGTATTTTTAAAATGAGCATCAATTTTGCAATTTCAAAGGAGATAGGTTTGCCAACCCCAACACTATGGCTTTTTAAAATATTGGACTGTAGAATTTTGGTTTTTTCTTTAGAGATTTTAGTAGTGCATAAAGGGCCAAACCCTGTGTTTATCCCGTACACTACCTTGCCCTTTGCAACAATGTTCTCTACAATGTCTCTATTGGCATTGATTTTTTGCCGGGCTTTTTTTGATAATACTCCTTTGGTTTTTCCATGGGATATGGACAGCGCTATACCAGCAGTTAATCTTTCTTCTCCAAACAAAAATGTTTTGGGTGCTAACATGGTGTGCAATTTTTTGGTCTTATAAAGATATTTAATAAATTTGATAATTAATAATACCATTTATATGTATAATCAATAACCATGAGTTATCAATTAGAATTAAGGCATTTTAAATATTTTTTGGCTGTCGCAGAAGAATTGCACTTTAGAAAGGCAGCGGAGAAATTGTTTATTTCCCAACCAGGTCTAAGCAGGCAAATAAAACAAATGGAGGAAATATTAGAGACTCCATTATTTGTTAGAAGCAAAAAAAAAGTATCTCTTACCAAGGCTGGGGAGTACTTAAAAGGTGAAATAGAATTTATCTTAAATCATTTGGAGTTGACCAAGAAACAATTAAAATTGATTGCCAATGGAGATTTTGGAGAAATTAGAATAGGTTTTTTGGGTTCCGCTATGCAAAATGTAATTCCAGAATTATTGTTGCGGCTCAAAGGCAATTTCCCTCAAATAAAGACAAGTCTGGAGGAATTGTCCAATAATGCCCAAGTCAATGCAATTTTAAAGGATAAGTTGGATATTGGTTTTGTCCGTTTGGCCAGAGTTCCAAAAGAGATTCATATTCAATCGGTTTTTGAAGATACTTTTTCAGTTGTATTGCCAAAGAACCATTCAATAACAGCAGAAACATTTAAAGGGGTTGAACAGTTAAAGGAAGAGGATTTCATTTTGTTTTCACAAGATTACAGCCCCTTTTATTATGATACAGTGATGAGTATTTGTGAAGATGCAGGCTTTGCTCCTAAGGTTTCCCATAAATCCGTGCATGCACAAACAATATTTAAATTGGTGGAAAATAATTTAGGTATTGCCATAGTACCAACGACATTGCAATATGGTTTTAAGATGAAGGTGAAGTTTTTGGAGCTTAAGAATTTTGATCAAAAAGCGATACTTTCCGTAATTTGGAAAAAGGATAATAGAAACCCTACCTTGGGTCATTGTATGGATCTGCTTTTGAATAAATGATGTAAAGGCAGAAATTTTAAAATATTTTAAATAAGAAATTTATGATTTTCGAATTGATAAAGAATAGACGTTCTGCCTTTCCAGTACAATATAATGAAGTCCCAATCTCCAAAGCAGATATAGAAGAATTATTGGAAGCGGCAAATTGGGCTCCGAACCATAAAAAAACTGAACCATGGCGGTTTAAGGTGTTGCAAGGAGCATCCAAGGATAAACTGGGAACATTTTTGGTAGAAAAATATAGACAAATTGAGGAGTTTCCTAAAGATTTTAAATGCAAGAAACTTATGGAAAACCCTAAACGTTCCAGTGCAATAATTGCTATATGCATGCAACGGGACCCAAAAGAAAGTATACCAGAATGGGAAGAAATTGCTGCTGTAGCCATGGCAGTACAGAATATGTGGTTGTTGTGTACAGAAAAAGGAATAGGCAGTTATTGGAGTTCTCCTGGATTAATAAAATACATGGATGAATTTTTTGACCTATCAGAAGGTGAAAAATGTTTAGGCTTTTTCTATATGGGGTATTCTGATGAAGAACTTCCCGAAGGTATTAGAACTTCTATTGAAGATAAAGTAACATGGTTATAGCATTACTCTTTTGTGAATACAAATTCTGCTCCTCCTTGTTTTAATAAAAATTGATTTTCTTCGGGATTAAACTCAAAAACAGCTCCAATTTTCCGACTTTCAAAAATATTTTTTGCAGTGGTTTCTAATGAGAAAGAAGGTTGATTTGTTGCTTGTATAATTAGAACTCCATTTTTGGTTGAAACATCTATTTTAAGCGGAAGTTGCGGGCAACCATAATACCCCACATAATTTTCTAAATCATCCTTGCTTACTTCAAAAGAAGAAAAAGTTGGAATTTTATATGGTTTATCATAAAAACAGCTCAGAGCACCAATTATAATATCATTACCATCATAATTATTTCCGTTAGAGACTAATGAAATTGCTAATTCCTCGTTGGAAAGGTATCCTACTATAGAACTAAACCCATCAATCCCTCCAGTATGTCCATAAAGTTTTTTCTGGTAAAATGGATATTGAAAAATTCCCATTCCATAATTATCTTTTAATGTAGTCATTTGTTCAAGGCTTACTTCTGAAATAAGTTTCCCTATAAATAGTCCTTCAATAAATTTGTTCAAGTCTGTAGGGTTAGATACTACTGCCCCTGCTCCCAAGGGAATGGACATGTCCGTTTCACTTTGTTTTTCCCATTCTCCTGTATAACTATAAGAATTACACTCATTGTTTGCTAAATCAATTTTGCCCCCAACATAGGTGTTATGTATGCCTAAAGGTTGAGTTATTCTAGTTTTCAGTAATTCAGAAAATGATTTTTTATAAATATCTTCAAGTATAAAAGTGAGTAACACATAGTTAGAATTACTGTACTCAGCTTTACTATTAGGCTCAAAAACACTTTTGTTTTTATTGATTATGTTTATTAGCTCCTCTTTTGTTTTTGCATGAGTATTCCATTTTAAATAATCTGGGTCATTTGTAAAATTAAAAATGCCGCTTCTATGATTTAATAAATTACCAATGGTGATTTCATTTGCGTTTTCAACAGTAGGGAAATAAGTATCTATAGTCTGATTTAGTTGAATTTTCTCTTCTTCAACTGCTTTAAAAATTAAAACAGAAGTGAACATTTTAGAAATAGAACCAATTTTATACTTGGTGTCACTTGTAGATTCCTTTTTAGATGCAATATCATCATAACCAATAGCATTAGTATAAATTGTTTTCCCGTGATGCGATATGGCAATACTTCCCATATAACGCTCATTTTTTTCTAGAGTATTAAAAAGACTATCTAGTTTTACTTTATTCAGGTGCTGTGCTTGCATGGTAAAACCACAAAGAATTAAACCAAGGCTAAATAAGTTTTTAAATAGTTTATGTTTATTCATAATTGTTTGATTAAAAACTAAAAAGCGCCTCTTTATATTCCCATACGGTAGAAATAAATATTCCCATAAAAACTACAGCTACTACAAATTTTAAAAAAGTACCTGTTAAGAAACCTAGGAAAGAACCAAATGCAGCTTTTACAGCAGTTTTTTTATCTGCTTTGTTAGAAAGTTCTCCTACTAATGCCCCCAAAAAGGGCCCAATTATAATTCCACCAGGAATTGGAGCAAGAATGCCAACAATAAGACCGATTGTTGTACCAATCATTCCTGCTTTGGTACCGCCAAATTTTTTAGTGCCTATTGCTGGAATAATATAATCTAGCACAAATACTATAATGGCAACAGCTAAGGTTGGCCCTAAAATCCACCAATCATCTGGAATGGCTTTAGTTAAATGCAGTAGTAATAAACCTAGCCAACTTAATGGTGGTCCAGGAAGTATAGGTAAAAAACTACCTACTAAACCTACGAGCATTAAAAGAAACCCAAAAATTAAAAGAGCAATATCCACAATAACAATTTACTATTAGACTAAGGTAGGGATGATTTGTTACATATTTTTATAACTAAAAAATTAGTTTAAACTAATTTTTTAGTTATATTAGCAAGGTGAATTAAATAGAATGTCTGGTCGAGCGGAGTCAAGACCTAATTATTATTCTATCTCTCGACTCCGCTCGAGGAGACAAAATATAATGTAGGGAATGACAAAAATTAAATAGATACTGAAATAAACTCAGCATAAAATGAAACAACTTACCAAAGCAGAAGAAGAAGTAATGCAGATTTTATGGCAATTAGAGAAGTGCAATGTTGCTGCCATTATAGATGAATTGCCAGAACCAAAACCAGCATATAATACGGTATCTACCATTGTTCGCATTTTGGAAAGCAAAGGTTTTGTGGACTATGAAAAGAAGGGGAAAGGGCATGTGTACTATCCAGTTTTGAAAAAATCCAATTATAGCAATCAATCAATCAATAAACTGGTAGATGGGTATTTTCAAGGATCCTTTAAAAGTATGGTCTCTTTTTTTATGAAGAAAAATGATATGAGCCTTACAGAGCTGGAATCTATTTTAAAGGACATTAAAAAAGAGGAAGAATGATACAATTTTTTTTAGAATGCATTGCATTCCAGTTGTTGTTTTTGGTCATTTATGATCTGTTCTTAAAAAGAGAAACCTTTTTTCAATGGAACAGAGTATATCTTATAGCAACATATGTATTGTCCATAATACTTCCATGGATTAAAATAGAAGCCTTTAAAACCAGTCTGCCCGAAGAACTTATAGTGTATCCCGAATATTTGTGGAATATGAATATGCAGGCAATTGCACTATCGGGAACAGGAAATTCCAGTTTGTGGAATATTTCATTGATGAATGGAATTCTTTTTGGAGGAATGTTATTGGCGACCTTGTTGTTTGGGTATAAAATCTATCAGATTTATAGACTGCGAGAAAAAGGAGAAGTACATTATCTTCAAACTTTTACTCGGGTCATTGTAAAACAGAGCAAAGCTGCATTTTCATTTTTCAGGACCATTTTTATGGGAGACCAGATAGTTGAAGAAGAATATGCTAGTATCGTTCAGCATGAGTTGGTACACATAGAACAAAAACACTCTTTGGATTTATTGTTCTTTGAGTTGATGCGTATTATGGGCTGGTTTAACCCACTAGTATATGTATACCAGAGTAGGATATCAGAACTGCATGAGTTTATTGCCGATGCCCAAGTTTCCAAGACCCATAAAAAGAAGCAGTACCAATTGTTGTTGTCACAGGTTTTTCAGACCCAGAATATATCATTTGTGAATCAATTTTTTAAATCATCATTAATCAAAAAACGAATCGTCATGTTACAAAAACAAAAATCAAAGAAAATTTATCAGTTAAAGTATTTGGCACTTGTGCCTTTGGTGTTGGGAATGTTGTTTTATACTTCTTGTGAAGTTAAAAAAATAGATAATGATGAAATAGAAAGCACGGAACTTAAAAGTATTAGTGAAAATATTGAAAAAGTTACTTTTGGAGAAATAGATGAAGTCCCGGTTTTTCCAGGATGTGAAGATGCTGAAGATAAAAGAGCTTGTTTTCAGGAAAAAATGAGGGAGCATATTAGAAAAAACTTTAATTACCCCGAGGATGCACAAGAATTAGGTTTACAAGGAAGAGTGAACATTATGTTTACAATTCAAAAAAATGGAAATATAGGAAACATTCGATATAGAGGTCCACATGAATTATTAGAGGAAGAGGCATTAAGAATAATTAAGAAGCTACCTAAAATGATAGCAGGAAGGCAAGAAGGCATAGCTGTAAATGTTCCATTCTCTATTCCTATCTCTTTTAGATTACAAGGGGATAAGACTGAAAAAGGTGCCGCAATTAAAAACTGGGATAATGAACTTGATATTCCTTTTGCAATTGTAGATAATGTTCCAATTTTTCCTGGTTGTGAGGATGCAGAAGATAAAAGAGCTTGCTTTAATGAAATGATACTGAAGCATATTCGTAAAAATTTCAATTACCCTTTAGAAGCACAAAAGCAAGGAATACAAGGAAGGGTAAACATTATGTTTACAATTCAAAAGAATGGAAACATAGAAAATATTAGGTATAGGGGGTCACATGAATTATTGGAAAAAGAAGCCTTACGAATTATAAACAAATTGCCAAAAATGATGCCAGGAAAACATAAAGGAAAAGCAGTCAATATTCCTTATTCTATTCCTATAACGTTTAAACTCCAATAAATAAGAAAATCAATTTTGAGAGTAGCTATTATATTGTTTTTGATATTGGTATATAAAGCCGAAGCACAGTCTTCGGCTTTGCCCGTTGCAGATAGTCTTTATGCACTTGGTAATTACACCAATGCCATAAATGAGTATGCCAAAGTAGGCTCACAAAAATCCAGTTTACAAATAGCACGGGCATACAATGCCATTGGTACTTATGACAAAGCCATTGCACAATATGAAGATTTGGTTGCCAAAGACAGTAACCAAATCATTGCCCATTTTGAGCTTGGGAAGTTGTATGTAAAGGTTAAGAGATTTTCTAAGTCACAGTTGGTTTTTGAGAACCTTATCAAAAAGAACGATGATAATCCTGAGTATTATTACTATTTGGGAAGGTCGTTGCAAGAATTGGATGAATACAAAGAGGCTATGCTGGCATATGAAAATACCATTGTGTTAGACAGTACCCATTTAAGAAGTTTATTTCAGTTAGGGAAATTTTATGTGGGAACACGAGAAAAAAATATTGCGCTTACATATATTGACCAAGGCTTGGAGTTTTACCCAAAAGATGTGTCACTCATCAATTTAAAGGCATTGGCCTATTTTAATAATGGTGAGCATGAAGAAGCCATCCCACTTTTTGAGGAACTGATTACTCTTGGGGAAAATAAACAGCACATTTATAGAAAGTTGGCCTATTCATATTTTAAACTATGGGAGTTTGAAAAGGCAAAAATCAATTACACCAAGCTTTTAGACTTTGATGCGACCAGAGCAGAAGCATTTTTCAGTTTGGGAGAGGTGTTTTGGAAGCAAAAACAGTTGGATAGCGCAGTTATTTATATAAAGAAATCCATTGAAGAGCAAGACCCAGTTTTAAACAGAGAATATAGTGCGTTGGCAAGTTTGGCAAAACAACAGCATAAAATAAAAACATCATTTGAATATTATAAAAAAGCATATCAGGAAGATACTTCCAATACAATAACCTATTATCAAGTTTGCGTTCTTGCAGATGAATATTACAAAGACCCAAAAGTAAAATTGGAATACTATGAGCGACTTGTGAAGAAATTGGGAAAAGAAAATAGCTACTTCCTAAGTTTTGCTAAAAAACGGATAACTGCCCTGAAAGAGGAAATCCATTACGCTGTAGATTAAAGTATTCCAAAAAATCGTAATTTCCCCAAAGAATATAGTGTTTCATGCGTAAATTTTGGTTTATAGGGTGTTTGTTTCTATTGATCTCTTGTGACTGGTTTGAGTCTCAGGAAACCAAGACCCAAAAACTGGTAAACCAAGAAATGAGTACTATTGATTGGAACGATGTTGACCAATATCCTTTGTTTGATAATTGTGATGAAACAGTATCCAAGCCAGAACAACGAAAATGTTTTAAAGACACCTTACTTGCCCATTTTTCCTCAACTTTAAATGAGTTTGAATTTGTTTTGGAGTCTAATATTGTAGATACACTCTATCTAGATTTTTTAATTGATAACAATGGAAAAATATCGGTTTTGGACATGGAAAAGAACGAAGAGATATTGAGCCAGATACCAGAGTTTGATGGAATCATCATTCAAAGCCTAAAAACATTACCACATTTGGCCCCGGCCATAAAAAGAGGAATTCCAGTTACGGCAAAATTTAGGATTCCCATAATTGTAAACACAAATTAAAAGGTATTGGCCAACGAGAAAATTATATTGGGAATAGATCCAGGAACCACAATCATGGGTTTTGGTTTGATTAAGGTGGTGAACAAAAAGATGGAGTTTCTACAAATGAACGAGCTTTTGCTCCAAAAATATAAGGATCCTTATACCAAGCTCAAGCTTATTTTTGAGCGTACTATTGAATTGATAGACACCTATCACCCAGATGAAATAGCTATTGAAGCCCCTTTCTTTGGCAAGAATGTACAGTCTATGCTAAAATTGGGCAGGGCGCAAGGTGTAGCCATGGCAGCCGGACTTTCTAGAGAAATTCCAATAACGGAGTATTTGCCTAAGAAAATTAAAATGGCAATTACCGGTAATGGTAATGCAAGTAAGGAACAAGTGGCAAAAATGTTACAAAGTACGTTAGGCTTAAAAACACTTCCTAAAAATTTGGACAGCACGGACGGATTGGCTGCTGCGGTGTGCCATTTTTATAATCAAGGTCGCATAACTGTTGGTAAAAATTATTCTGGCTGGGATGCTTTTGTAAAACAGAACGAAAAAAGAGTTAAAAAGTAGGCAGTATTGTTAACTTCTACTGAAAACTGCTAGCTAAAAATAATGAGCGGAATTTATCTACACATACCTTTTTGCAAACATGCCTGTCATTATTGTGATTTTCACTTTTCAACTTCATTGAAGAAAAAAACAGAAATGATTGAAGCAATTGTCAATGAATTGCTATTGCGTAAAAATGAGTTTAGGGATGAGGTTGTAGAAACTATTTATTTTGGAGGCGGAACGCCTTCTTTACTTTCAATAGAAGAATTGCAATTATTGTTGGATACAATTTACCAGAATTATACCGTTTCTGACCACCCAGAAATCACTTTGGAAGCAAACCCAGATGATTTGATGTGTCATACTGAGCGCAGTCGAAGTGGAGAAATTATTTTCAAGAATTATAAAAGCATTGGAATCAATCGTCTCAGCATAGGGATACAATCTTTTTTTGAAGATGATTTAAAATTGATGAACAGAGCTCACAACTCAGAAGAAGCAGAGGAATGTTTGGTAGAAGCTACCCGTTATTTTGATAATATTTCTATCGACCTTATTTACGGAATGCCCAATATGGATAATGCCAAATGGATAAAGAACATAGAAAAGGCATTGTCTTTTAATATCTCACATATTTCCAGTTATGCATTGACTGTAGAACCCAAAACAGCATTGGCTAGCTTTATTAAAAAGGGAACCGTAAAAGCGGTTGATGATACTGTGGTAGAAGAGCATTTTAATATTCTGAATAAAACATTAATAGAAGCTGGCTATGCCAGCTATGAGATCTCCAACTTTGGAAAACCCGGTTTTTTCTCCAAACACAACACTTCTTATTGGCAAGGAAAAATATATATGGGCATTGGCCCATCTGCACATTCGTTTGATGGGGAACATAGGGGTTGGAACGTTAAGAACAACACAAAATATATAAAAGCAATTTCTGAAGGAAAATTATCCATGGAAATGGAAACACTTACAATAGCTAATCAGTATAATGAATATGTAATGACAGGGTTGCGGACTATTTGGGGAGTTTCACTTTCTAAAATAAAATTGGATTTTGGTGAAAAATATCATCAATATATATTGAAAGAAGCAAAAAAACATATAGAAAACAAGGTTTTGCAATTTGATGGAGACGTACTTTTGACCACCCAAAAAGGAAAATTTTTGTGTGATGGGATTGCAAGTGATTTATTTCTATTAAATTAGGATAAATAAAAGAACGGATTTGATAGCCACCATAAAGTATAATACTAAAAATTATAAAATAGACCTATCCAAACCATTGGATATTTCAATACCATTGCATGGAGATGCTTCTAATGTAAACGCATGGTATGTGGGTGCGCCCAAGATAGCGCCTCATATTGCCGATGGGTCAAAAATAAAAGTATCAGAAGGGGCATCGGTAAATTTTAATGACATACAGTTTAATCCACATGCACATGGCACACATACGGAATGTGTGGGGCATATTACCAAAGAGTTTTACTCCATTAATCAGAATTTAAAAAGGTTTTTCTTTTTGGCTGAGGTGATTACCATAGCACCAGAAAAAAATGGAGAAGATTTTATTGTTTCAAAAAAACAATTGCAATATGCATTAGGGAATAAAAAGCGGGAAGCTGTAGTCATTAGAACATTGCCCAATACCAAAGAAAAACTTTCCAGACGGTACTCTAACACCAACCCGCCTTATCTATGTGAAGAGGCGATGGAGTTATTGGTTAAAAAAAGGGTAGAACATTTATTGATAGACCTTCCCTCAGTAGACAAGGAAAAGGATAATGGCGCTTTGCTTTCGCACAAGGCATTTTGGAATATTGATGGTGAAATTAGAACGCATGCCACCATTACCGAATTTATTTATGTGAATAATTCTATTGATGACGGCACCTATTTTTTAAATTTGCAAGTAGCACCTTTTGAGAACGATGCCAGTCCAAGCAGACCTGTTTTGTATGAAATTATAAAACCATGAAGACAACATTAAAACTGGAAGAATTGGCCATGTTTACCCTTGGAATATTTATT
>Ga0256845_1001132_pt1 | contig 22304 bp, 21 predicted proteins | sample RiftiametaG_FD_189101 | JGI IMG/M metagenome (GOLD analysis project Ga0256845, IMG submission 189101) | Tube worm associated microbial communities from hydrothermal vent at the East Pacific Rise, Pacific Ocean - Riftia | ecosystem: Host-associated > Annelida > Integument > Unclassified ... | reverse complement strand
AAAGGGTACTTAGGTAAAAACCCTTTCGGAAAAAACTACGCCGTGGAGGTGTACGTGCACACAGGTGCTGGCGCTTATATTTGCGGCGAGGAAACAGCTCTGCTCAATTCTTTGGAGGGGCGGCGAGGGGAGCCTCGGTTGAAACCTCCATTTCCGGCTCAAGTCGGGGCTTTTGGTTGTCCAAGCACCGTGAACAACGTGGAGACCATCGCAATCATGCCTACGGTTTTCTCCATGGGCGGCGACGCCTTCAGTAAGGTGAGCGCTTTACACGATTTGAACGATGGCGGGGCGAGGCTCTTTGGGGTCAGCGGACACGTCAAGACGCCGGGTGTGTTTGAAGCCGCTGTTGGTCTTACCCTGCGAGAACTCATCTACGATCTTGGGGGCGGCATTCTAGACGACGCCAAGTTGATGGCTTTCATTCCAGGGGGGTCTTCGTGTCCCGTTCATTTAGCCGACGAAGTGGTGAATGTGCCCGGCAACGATCGGTACGCCGAGTACAACGGCAAGCCCTTGCTCGATTTGCCTTTGGGGGTCGATATGTTTCGCGGGGCTGGCAGCATGCTGGGTACCTGTTGCGCAATCGTTCTCTCCGAGAAAGCCGACCCCGTGCTCGCCCTGCAAAATGTGATGCGATTCTACCGTCACGAGTCTTGTGGGCAGTGCACTCCCTGTCGCGAAGGCTGCGCATGGATAGAACGCATTTTGGACAAGATTGTGGCCGGTCAAGGAACACTTGAGGAACTCGACTTACTGCACGAAATTGGCTCAAACATCACAGGAAACACAATTTGTGCGTTCGGCGATGGTGCTGCTCAGCCGGTTCTTTCGTTCGTTCGTAAGTTCCGCCCGCAACTTGAGGATTACGTCAAAAATGGCGCCCAAGGGCAGACAGGAACTCTTTCACTATGATTGCCGGTAGTATTCTCTTTGCGCTCTGCAGCGTGCTCTGTCTTGCTGGGGCGCTGATTGTTGTTCTCGCAAAAAATCCAATTCGTGGCGCCATGGGGCTCTTTGCTACCATCGTGGGTATCGCTGGATTATTCTTGCGCCTCAATGCTCAGTTTTTGGCGGCAATGCAATTGCTTGTCTATGCGGGCGCTGTCGTCATTCTCTTCGTTTTTGTTGTGATGCTCTTGGGCACCGACGCTAGTCTCAAAGAGTCCAGCACGGGTAGTTCAAAGGTTTCCCGGCTTTTCTCGGGTGTGGCCGTTTCGGTGCTCGGGGCCTGTGCTCTCGTTCTCTTCTCTGGAAGCGAATGGCATACCTTCGAGAAAATCGGCCCCAGTCACGGCTCAGTCGAGGCAGTTGGTACCTTGATGTTTACAAAGGCTTTAGTGCCTTTTGAACTCACGACGGTTCTTCTCATTGTGGCTGTAGTCGGCGCATTGGCAGTCGCGCGCACCAAGCCTGGGCTGAAGAAAATCGTCGAGTCTCAAAATCAAACCGAGCGTATGTTTGGTGGTCCCTTGCATCCTCGGGATGCGGAGCGCCCCCTTCCTCGCAATGGGACCGCGGGCTCGTCATTGGCAAGTACAGACAAGGAGTCAGCCTCATGAATCTCGGAATTGTCATTGAACACTACCTTTTGCTCTCGACCGCAATCTTTACGATTGGTGCAGTTGGCTTTCTGGTGCGTCGAAATGTGCTCGTTCAGCTGATGAGCATCGAATTGATGCTGAACAGCGTAAATTTGCTCCTCGTGGCGTTCAATCGTCAGCATACAGAAAGCATGAACGGACAAATGTTTGCTTTCTTCGTCATTGCAGTCGCTGCCGCCGAAGTGGCCGTCGGCCTCGCAATTGTTCTTCAGTTTTACCGCCTACGGGCCACCGTCAACAGCGACGAAGCGTCTGGGCTTCGACATTGATGTCTATTCCCTACTGCTGCCCCTGAGGTCTGATAAAAGATGGAACTATTCAGTACTATTTTTCCAGCCAACGATTTTGCGCTCTTAGGCGTGATCTTGGCGCTCCCCTTGTTGGGAGCATTTGTTAACGGCGTTTTTGGTAAACGTTTGGGCAAAGAAGCCGTAACTCTCACAGCTCTCACGGCTGTGGGTGGTGCATTTCTTGCGGCCCTCGTCTCATTTTCTTCGCTGGCCAGCGCAGAGAGCGGAACACGCTTTTATTGGCTTGCCTGGGAGTGGCTCACCTTATCTGGGGCCGGCCGCGACATTCAATTGAATGTTGCGTTTTCCCTCGACGCCTTGAATTCAATCATGGTGCTGGTGATAACCGGCATCGGCTTTTTGATTCACCTCTATTCGACCAGCTACATGGCCGAAGACAAGAGTTACTGGCGCTTCTTTACCTACCTCAACCTCTTCATCTTCTCGATGTTGGTTTTGGTGCTGGGAGACAGCCTTCCTATTCTCTTTATCGGTTGGGAAGGCGTGGGGCTTTGCAGTTACCTCCTGATTGGGTTTTGGTACTCTGACAACGCCAACGCAACAGCTGGCAAAAAAGCGTTCATTACCAATCGCGTGGGTGACTTTGGCCTTCTCGTCGCAATGGGGCTTTTAGCTTATTACACCGGTGCACTTGATTGGTCCGGTATCGATCGGGGCAAAGACAGTTTGCAGACCGCGATGCAAATTTGGCCGGTTGGCGAAAATGTTCCCGTTGCTGCACTCTTACCTGACTCCTGGGGCGCAGCGCTCAACGAACCACGCTATGTGAATGCCGCGACCATCGTCGGTTTGGCTCTCTTTTTAGGGGCAATGGGCAAAAGCGCACAGTTTGGTCTTCATGTGTGGCTACCCGATGCCATGGCCGGTCCTACTCCGGTATCGGCACTGATTCACGCGGCGACGATGGTGACCGCTGGTGTCTATCTTCTTTGTCGGCTCTCAGGCGTCATGGTTCTCAGCCCCGTGACGATGGCAATCATCGCAGGTTTTGGTGCCTTCACCGCGTTCTTTGCTGCGACCGTCGCGCTCGTCCAAAACGATATTAAAAAAGTTCTGGCCTACTCCACGGTAAGTCAGCTTGGCTATATGTTTTTGGGTGTGGGCGTGGGCGCGTTCAGCGCGGGCTTCTTTCACGTGCTCACTCACGCGTTCTTCAAAGCTTGTCTCTTTCTTGGGGCGGGCTCTGTGATTCACGCGATGCACGCGCGAATTCACGATACGAACACCTCTCAGGACATGCGAAATATGGGTGGTATGTGGAAATTCATGCCGGCCACCGCCATGACATTTCTCGCCGCCTGTGCCGCAATCGTCGGGCTGCCACTGACCAGTGGGTTCTTTTCAAAGGACGAGATTCTATTCAAAGCCAAGACCTCATTCGTGAGTGGCCCCGAATTCATCCGCGGTTTTGGAGGGTCAGTAGAATTCGACGGTTTCGTTTGGCCTCAGTGGTACAGCACGCTTCTTTACGGTTTTGGCCTAGCCGCAGCCATCATGACCGCGTTCTATATGACCCGCCTCTTCTTGGGTATCTTCGTTGGAGACTTCAAGGGCTGGAAAATCGTCGATGGTTGGCAAGCTCCTCACCATGAGCACCACGAGGAACATCATCACGAAGAAGCTGGGGTGGATCATATGGAAGGTCCCACTCCTCATGAGTCTCCGTGGCAAATCACAACTCCTTTGTGGATCTTAGGAGGACTCTCTCTTTTCGCTGGTGCGTTGAACGCCCATGCATTCTTTCACTCTCATGCCCTCGACTCTTGGCTTGAGCCCGTCTTTACGCGTGCCTCCACAGTTGTGCAGACATTTGAGGGTGCTGAGTCGTTCGAAATGATTGGCATCGCTATTGCCATACTCGTTGCCTTTGGCGGCGGCTGCGGCTTGGCATACTGGATGTACATTGTACAAAAGGGTGCACCGGCTGCTCAATTGGCAGAAAAGATGCCCGGAGTGCATCGCTTCCTTCAAGACAAGTGGCGCGTGGACGAGTTCTACGAGGAGACCGTTTTAGGAGCAATTGACTCCCTAGCGGATCTCTGTGTTTGGTTTGATAGGTGGGTTGTTGACGGCATTTTGGCCCGGTTCTCCGCCTTTGTCGTAGCCGTTGCCGGCTCTATTCTGCGACAGTTTCAAACTGGTCGAATGCAGACTTACGGCGCAATGACCGTCGTCGGTCTGGTTCTCATCGCTGGCTATGTAATCGCTCCTCAAAGCAATGTGCGCCAGGACTACAATCACGCAGTTGGTCAGTATGCTCTCGAAGCAGCACCTGGTTTTGGCTACAGCTACCGTTGGGATGCCGACGGTGATGAGCAGGGCGAATGGGACAGTGAAGAGTTTGGCACGCGAGCAAAGGTCAATTTTTCTCTTGATCCAAACACGACGAGAATTGTTCGCTTGCAGGTGAAGAATGCTTTTGGGCAGATCTCCGAAGAGAAGTTCGACGTGACTCGACCACTTTCTGATCGCAGTGGTCCCGCAGCTTTTCAATTCAAGGCCGCGAACAAGGTTCCTCGTCGACTTCCCGTAAATCATCCCGGAAATATGAAACCCTCACCTCCTGGAAAGGTTCGTCCTCTAAGTTTTGAGGCTCAACAAGCTCTCAAGAAGGAGGGCAAGGCGCAATGACTTCACTTGCACATTCTCTATTTGAGGCCGCACCGTTTTTTATCGCCTTGGCGATAGGTGCAGCCATGCCCTCAGGTCGCAGCAAGTCCGAGCGTTTTATCGTTGGTTTGGTTGCAGCCCTTGCCGTTGTCTTTGTCCAAGGAATGTTGGGCGAAGATGCCTCCACATCCCCGGCCGCTCAAACGGGCGAGTGGCCCCACCTACTCAGCGTACTGATCTTCCTTCCTATGGTGGGTGCTGTTGCGCTGATGTTTTTACCGCGTCAAGCCCCTGGGTTCTTAAAAAAGTTCACCCTGGGCGTCATGCTCCTTACCTTCGTGATCTCACTCTCGCTCTTGGCAGTGACCATGACCAAGGGCTGGCACTATCAATATATCGCCGAATGGATCCCATCTCTCGGAATTCGTTATCATGTGGCGCTTGACGGATTGAGCTTGTGGATGGTGCTTCTCAGCACGTTCACGATGCCGATTGCCGCGATTGTCACTTTTGGATCCATTACCAAGAGAATCAAAGATCTCTGCATTGCTTTGTTGATGCTCCAAGGGGCGATGATCGGCTGTTTCCTTGCCCTCGATCTCTTTCTCTTTTTCGTATTCTGGGAGCTGATGCTCCTGCCAATGCTGATCCTGATTGGCGTGTACGGAGGAGTGGATCGAGTCAAAGCCGCTTATAAGTTCTTCCTTTACACGATGGCCGGCTCCATGATGATGCTCGCAGCCATCCTCTACATGGTGTGGACTCATCAGCAAGTTGCTGGTTTTATCACCTTTGATTACTTGGCTCTTTCCAAGCTTCAACTACCAGAAACAGCCGCCTGGCTTTGTTTCTCGGCGTTCGCCCTGGCGTTTTTCATCAAGGTGCCGCTCTTTCCCTTTCATACCTGGTTACCTGACGCTCACGTTCAGGCCCCCACTGGCGGTTCAGTCATATTGGCTGCGGTGCTTCTGAAGCTGGGTGTCTACGGGTACATTCGTTTTTGCATGGGTATGTTGGGCGGTCCCGCTGGTTTGGCCAGTGCGCCTTTGGCCACCATGGTCATCGTATTTGGAATCGTCTACGGGGCCCTAGTCGCTTGGAAACAAGCGGACGTAAAGCGCTTGGTTGCTTATTCATCAGTTGCTCATATGGGCTACGTGATGCTGGGCGTTTTTGCAGCAAATGGCGCCGGAATGCAGGGCGCCATCTTACAGATGATCAACCACGGGATTTCATCCGGGGCGCTCTTTCTCCTGGTAGGAGTGATTTATGACCGTCGACACACTCGCATGGTGAAGGACTTTGGCGGTTTAGCGAAGGTAATGCCTGTCTATGCGGTCATCTTTATCGTCGTCACGATGTCGAGTATCGGTGTACCAGGTACCAACGGCTTTGTTGGCGAGTTCATGGTCATCATGGGTACATTCATGTCTGATAACTTGGGTAATTTCGCCAAGTTGCAAGGGACTCTCGCGGCGCTCGGTGTGATTCTAGCTGCCGTCTACATGCTTTCTGTTGTACAGAAAATGTTCTTCGGGCCTCTAGACAATCCCAAAAATAAAAATCTCTCGGACATCAATGTCAGGGAAACCATCGCGGTTGCGCCGATGCTGGCGATGATTTTTGTCATTGGTTTCTTTCCGCGCATCTTTCTTGAGCCGATGGCTCCGACGGTCAACTCGGTCTTGGACCACTATCGGCAACATCGGACAGAATTTGAAGATCAGCGCTCTGGGGCACCTGCCCGCTTGATGGTGCGTCGCGGCGGACCTCTCGAAAGCGGTTACCCCGAGGCTCCTTCCAAAAAGCCGTCGAGTTCTCAGACCCAAGATAAAGCTCTTGCTCAGGCTGCTCCCCCTCAAGCAGCTCAGAAAGAGGCAGTACAATGAACGTATTTTTTGCTCTCTCCCCTCTATTAGCTGTCAGTGTTGGCGGTTTGCTGCTGATGCTCGCCGAAGCCTTTGGTAAACCTGCTGAGGGTCTCGGCGTGAACGACGCCGGCGTCGTGATGGACGCAGGGGCGGGACGTGGGGCCGAACTAGGGCTACTTTCCTCGATCATCCTTTTTGCCGGGTCTCTCTTGAGCGCTTCGGTGTGGATGGTTGGGCCAGAGAATATAGCCGGGGTAGACGAGCTAGCTCCTTACCTCATCATCGATCGTTTCAGTGTGTTCTTCTCTTTCGTGCTTTGCACGATGGGCGGACTCATAGCGCTCCTCGCGGGGGCGTATCTTCCCGAGCACAAGATCGACCGGGGTGAGTTTTTCCCCTTGGTTGTTTTCTCTACCGTGGGTGCCATGGCGCTCTCGGCGGCGGGTGATCTGCTAAGTCTCTTTATTGCTCTAGAGACGATGTCTCTTGGTGTCTACGCGATGATTGGTCTGCGGAGAAACAGCAAGCGTGCTTCTGAGGCGTGTTTGAAGTATTTTCTTCTGGGCTCTTTCGCGGCAGCCATTCTGCTTTTTGCAGGGGTGCTGCTTTATGGCGCAACGGGACATACTGATTTTGTCGGTATTGGGCAGGTTCTAGAGGGACTTTCCGGTTCAGAACTTGAGGGCAAGGCTGCACTAGTATTGGTCGGCATGGGGCTCATGGTTGTGGCTTTAGCTTTTAAGGTCAGTGCCGTGCCCTTTCACATGTGGGCTCCAGACGCCTATGAAGGTGCGCCCACCCCTACGACCGGCTATATGGCTGCGTTGGTTAAAACGGCCGCATTTGCCGTTCTACTTAGGGTTCTCTTCACGGCCTTTGGAGACGCTCGACTCGCAAGTTGGGGCTCCGGCTGGCCGCCAGTGTTGATGACCTTGGCGTTACTCAGCATGTTCGTTGGCAATCTTGTGGCTGGGCGACAAGAGTCGGTCAAGCGCATGCTTGCGTATTCGAGTATTGCCCATGCTGGTTATGCGTTAGTGGGCGTCGTTTCAGCAACAAGAGGTATCGAGGCTCAGTCTTCGGTTCTTTTCTATCTTTTCGGCTACGGAATTTCCACGATTGGTGCTTTTGGGGCCCTCATTTTGGCTGGTCGGTATCGTAAGGAGGCTGTGAGCTTTGAAGATTTGGCCGGTCTAGGAAAACGAAATCCGGCTGTTGCTTTAGCGTTGACCTTTTTTCTTGTTTCGCTTGCAGGTGTTCCACCCACAGCCGGTTTTTTCGGTAAAATATATGTGTTTCAAGCCGCAATCGGCTCGGAACTTTATTTGCTTGCCGTTCTAGGTCTCATCAATAGCGTGATTGGTGCCTACTATTACCTGAAGGTAATTGTGTTCATGTACATGCGTGAGCCCAAGCCCGGGGCCGAGTTCGCAACTCCTATGACTTCAGGTTACGTGAGTGCTGCACTCATTATTGCAGCACTCCTAGTCCTCACTTTGGGTGTGTTTCCTGAGACGTTCATTACGATGGCAAATAGCGCAGTGCTTCGCTGAGTAAAAAGAGCACAATATTGAGGGGGCGAGGAAGTATCAGGTTCGCCCCTTTAGATTTGTGACTGAAAAAAACCCTGCGTTCTTGTGACCGCGGGGTCTTTTTTTGAGCTATTGAGCCGGCGGGGTATCGGCCCTTGGGGGGACGAGAAGGCGAGCGATTACTGGCTTGCGCCCAACTAAAAATGGCTCAAATATTAGCTCAAACTTCTTTAGACTGTGAGGTAAATCGAAGGCAACTTCGCCCCGAATACTGGAGCCTTGACTGAGTTGTTGAGTTGCAATTGTGGGGACACAGCCGGCCAAGGTCGCTCGAAAGCGATGTCCCTCTTTGTCTTCAATTGTAAAATGAAGCGGGTTGAGTGTCATGCCTCGCTTCGAGAGAACCTGAAGCTCAATCGGAAGAGAGAAGCGTATCATACCCTGAGGAGGGGTTAGCGCAGAGCTTGGTGAGCAAATTCGTGGAGCGAATACTCTCAATTTGAAGTCATCGTGTTCAAAAGTGTCCCCAAGAGGTAATTCCTCGTCTGTGCCAGTTTCCCACGCAGGGCGGCGTACGTTCTCCGGCGCGGGCTCCTTGTTATGATTAGGTAAATTACAGCCTGGAGCCAGCAGGAAAGGGAAGAAAAGCGGGATGAGAGCATGTCTTCGTCTCATTGCTCGGCCGCTGACTTGAGTTCTACTTGCTTGAGAAGGTCGATCTTTAGCGGGTGGAGCTCTCCTGTCGTCTTGAGGAGAGCTGGGGAGAAAATCAGCGTTTCCGGTGTTTTAGTCGGTGGGAGGGCAAAATTGATGTAGGCCTCACGGGATTCACCGCTAGCCAGTGGTGGCCCTGAAAGAACTGGCTGGCAGCCTGTGTATCCCGAAAGATATCTGCCTCCGTCGGTGCTGAGCAGGGATGCGTAGAAGTAGTTTGCAGGAACGCCGCCGGGATCTCCCCCGGTCAATCGCACATGATAGCTCTGAATCGTTACTTCCTTAGGATCGAGCCCCGGGGGCAATGGACAGGACTCAGCGCTGAGTATTGTCAATTCGTAAGGTGCAGTTGATCCGGTGATCTTAGACTCTGGGAATAAATCCCAGGTCTCGCAGCTTATTGCGAGAGGCAGAAGGGAAACGAGTGAGACGCTCAAAAATCGCACGACCTACTTCTACCATTTTTCTTCTCCTGCTAAGGATCTCTTATGAAGCTCTCGTCGATTGTTCGTGGACTGTCCGCACTCACTCTTCTTTCAACTGTTGTAGCGTGCGATTCTTTAGCAAAGAAGGAATCCACACCTGAGCCAAAAAAAGCTGAGGCAGGGCAAAGTGGTCCGGATTCGACCCAAGGGACGAAGAAAGAGACAGAAAAGAAGGCCAAAGTTTCTGCGAAAGAGGCCGCCGAGATCGCCTCGGCGTTACCTCCCGCAAAGATGGTGGAACCTATCGTTAACCCTAAGAAACTCCCGCCCTATGCCGGAAAAACGGGATCGATTCGGGGAATAGTTCACGCGACGGGAGATCACGCGCCCTCACGCCCTGAAGTGCTGAAGAAGATGGAGGAAAGCTGCACCACCTCAAAGTCTCTCTTTGGTAAGCTTTTTCGCGAAGGAAAAGAGCGACAATTGGCGGACGTGTTGGTCGCCGTGACTGGTTACGAGGGCTACGTTCCCGTCAAGACTGTCAATGTACCGGTCAAGGCAGAAGGGTGCGCGTGGAATACCCGCACGGTAGCCATGACGTTTGGTCAGAGACTGACAATTGATGGTCTCGACAATCGTCCTTACGTGCCAGAGATCTTTGGTCAGTCCACCTTAGCTCAGCTTTTTGTGCTTCCGACAGCGCCCAACGTTGAACTGGTGCCTCGTCGTGCTGGACGCTTTAAGTTAGTGGATAGTATGAGGCTTTTTAACGTCGCGGAGCTCTTTGTATTGGCCTATTCGACCGTCGATGTCACAGGAGCTGACGGAAAATTTGAGATATCGGGCATTCCCGTCGGTAAAGTTAAGGTGAATGCTCTCTTGCCTCAAACGGGTGCAGTTGCTTTGCGTGAGATTACAATTGAGGAGGGAAAGGTCGCAGAACTCGATTTTGAGCTCGCCTTCGACAAGTTGTCTTACGCAAAGAAAGCGCAGCCGACTCCCCTCGATGAGCTGCCCGGATCAAAAAAGTAACAGAAAGGGCATTGGGTTCTATCTTTGGAAGCGCAGTCGCAAGAGTTTCAGGAGAGGATCTGCGCTTTTAGAGCTGCGCGAGTTGTACTTTCTCAGAAATGTGTCTTGCGCCCCGGGGTCTTGAATTTGCGCAAGGTGTCGAGAAAAAAGCAGCTGTGCAATGGGGCTCAGTTCGCCTGTGATGAGTGGATAGGGAGCTACTAAGTCACCTAGAATAATTTGCACAATAGTTGCATCTGCTTGGTCTGGCTCGGCCGCGAGAACGAACAAAGCTTGTTCTCTTGCTATGCCTTTCTTACCCCAGGCGAGGGCCCGCGACGCGAGGTGCCCTGGGGTAAGCTCGCCCACCGCCAAATTGCGGGCCTTGGCCAAGTCCTCTTGACCAAGAGCCCTGTCTATTTGCTTCAATGGAGAAGGTCTTGTCTCGAAAAGAGCAACGCCCGCGTACAGTTGGTAGGCGTGCGCAAATTCTTGAGCCTTGTCAGTCTGACCAAGAGCTTCGTAGATACCAAAAATGAATTGATTGAGATTTTTCTCTTTTGGCTCAAGGGCAAGGGCCTTGAAAGCATCCTCGAGGGCCCTCTGGGGGGCGTCGGGGTTCGTAGTGGATAAAATGAGGCACTCGGCCCGCGCCCGGTAGATTGAACTGGGGTTGTGTGCTCTCTGGAGGCCTTCGTTCCAGACTTTTTTTGCTAGCCTTGGAGATGTGCGGCAGAGAACTCTTCCCCATGCGGCCCATGCCCTCGCGCCTTGCGGGTCTTCATGAGTGGTCGCCTCGAACGCCACTGCGGCCTGCACTTCAAAGCCATTTCTTTCAAGGTAGAGGCCGCGATTGTACCACGCAAAGGCTGTGGCCGAGATGGGGCGCCCGCTCACCAAGACATCCCCCCGACGTCGCTCAATGACCTGCGATGGCGTGCAGGCTGTGCAACCGATGGCTACCAGAAGACACAGGTGGACCGTGAAGGGAAGCTGAGGGCGCATCTTCCACGAACTCCTAGAGAGAATCGCTCAAGGCTGCGAGAAACCTATCATTTTCTCGGGCCGTCCCAATTGTAACACGCAAACACTTTTCAAGTCGTCCTCCACGCCCGTGAAAACTTCGCACTAAGATCCCTTGTTTTCCAAGAGATTGAAACACAGAGCTCGAAGACTTATCGAGTTCAAGCCAAATGAAGTTTGCCTGACTAGGCACAGGGCGAACACCACTCATCAACGTGAGAGCCTCGGTGACCCGTGCTCGCTCTGTGCGCACCTGAGCGGAAATCGCCTTGAGCTCGTCTCCAAATTCGCTCAGTACAACTGAGGCCAGCTCTTGAGAGAGTGAGGGCACATTGTAGGGCAAGCGTACTTTATCCAATTCGCTGATTAAAGCGGGATTGGCAACTAACCAACCTACTCGTAACGAAGCGAATCCAACTTTTGACAAAGTGCGTAAGATGGCCACGTTCTCGTATTTATCGAGAAGCCCCATTTGATCCCGGTCGGCGTAGTCGATGTATGCTTCGTCTACGACGATGAGGCACGAGGGGGCAGCTTCGATGATCTTGTTGAGTCGATCTTCACTGACCATCGTTCCTGTGGGGTTGTTGGGGCTCGCGATGAATAGAATGTTGGGATCGGCCATCTCGATAGCGCGAAGAACTCCTTTTTCGTCAATATCCCACTCTTCATCTAGGGGAACTTCCATCACACGCTGGCCCCGCATGCGCGCGCTGAGGCGATACATTACAAAAGTCGGAGTTGTCGTGACCAATGTGGGCGCGGGGGCTTTTGCTTTGAGGCGGGTCGCAGCCGTAAGCAGCAGTGTAATGATCTCATCACTGCCTACGCCGGCGATGATTTGATTTGCAGAGACACCAAGGTGCTTAGCTATGCTTTTTCTGAGAACTTTCTGACCAGCGTCTGGATATTTTCGAAAAATAGTTTTTGAAGCAACCTCCCCCAAGCGTTTTTTGATCGACGGACTAAGAATGTCCGGTGCCTCATTCGCGTCTAGGCGAATTTCGTAGTTTCCCGGAGCTGGAGCATAGGCTTTGAGTTCTCCGAGTTCTTCTCGAAGAATAAGGTCGTGATCGAAAGTACGGGGAGTCATGGCTATGAAAATCGAATCGAATTAAATTGAGGGGACGTGGTTGAGTGCAAGTTTGATTCTAGAATGACTTTCATTCTCTGCACAGTCGGAGGGCTGACAAGGCATCTTTTGCCGCATGTAGGGTGACAATGCCAGCGGCGGCAATGGTAGTAGCGACCTCCTCCACCTCAGCTTCGTTTGCGCCAGCGGCAATCGCGACCGAACGTGCGTGCAGGGACATATGCCCCCGCTGGATACCCTCGGTTGCCAGAGCACGAAGTGCTGCAAGATTTGAGGCCATACCGGCACAGGCCGCGAGGAGAGCTAAATCATCCGCGCTGGTCGCTTGGCTGATTGCCAATGCCAAACGTGCCCCTTGATGCACTCGGAGAGTACCGCCGACGATGCCCAGAGCGAGAGGAAGGGCTAGCTTTCCGACTAGCTGGTCACCTTGCCTGCGCCACGTGCAGAGGGGGCTGTAAGTTCCCGAGCGAGCTGCGTAGGCGTGGGCTCCTGCCTCAACAGCGCGGTAGTCATTTCCTGTGGCAATCACCACAGAGTCAATGCCGTTCATGATGCCTTTATTGTGAGTGGCGGCTCGATAGGGATCGCGCTCGGCAAAAATGCACGCAGCCTCGATTCCATCGGCAATCTCTTTTGCTTTGAAGGAGCGAAGGGAGGGGTCAAGACTCGCTTGTTTTGACAGTAGCGAGAGGGTGGGAATACGCCCTTCGACGTGGGCGATGCGCCGGTCCGCGAGATTGGAGAGAATGCGCAGGCCAAGACGGGCTCCCGCAATTTGGGCGACAAGGGGGCCAATTTTTTCAGCAGCCGAATTGACCAGGTTTGCTCCCATTGCGTCGCGGCAATCTACCAAGAGATGGACCACAAGATGCTGGGGACCAATGGTACGTACTTCCAAATCTTGGGGGCCGCCGCCCCTGCGAACAAGACCCGGTAAGGCAAGAGCTGCGGCTTGAATCAACTCAGCTTTTCTTGCCAGGAGAGTGCGGCTTGCCTCCTGTGTATCAGGAACATCACGAAGCTCGATTTGCGCTATCATGAGGGATCCCTTCATGCTTGCCACAAAGCCTCCCCCGGCCCTTATCATTCTGCATGCGTTGGAGGCTGCCGCAATTACGCTGGGCTCTTCAACGACCATGGGAATGAGGCGATCAATTCCATTGAGTTGTCCGTTGAGAGCGACGCCAAAGGGTAGGGCGTAGGTGCCCAATACATTTTCGACTATTTGAGAGGCGGTCTTTACGCTCAGTCCACCGCTCTCCCAAGTCTCAATCGCATTTGAAAGAGAGGTATCTAGCTCGCGCTCATCAGTCTGTTCGAGCTCTTTGAGCTCTTTGAGTAGGCGAGTGCGACGCTCTTCGACGCTCAATTGGTAAAAGCCAGCTATGCGCGAAGTACTCATTTTATATCCCAATGAAGTTGGAGTCCGGGTGCGCCCAATTGTAGGTCGAGTCGCCGCAAATTCATGCCCAATGCCTTCTTGCGAAATTCGGGCGGGCTAGGGTGCGGTCCTGCATAGAGTGTGATGTCTCCTCCGCCGGCGCCGGAGGGTAAAAATACGCAATCAGTGTCCAATACATTGTTGAGTATTGATACTACCGACTCGACGATAGAAACTTGAGCTAGTTGCCCAATTTTTTTAAGAGCCACAAGTTGTTGACGTAAGGCGGAGACCAATGCGGAGCTGTCACTCTGGTTTACTGCCTCCAAGGCATTTTCACTTGCTTGCATCTGATCATGCATCAAAAATTGAAACTGCCTAGGTTGTTGAGTCCTTTGGTTCATTACTGCTCGTACAAACTCCGAAGTAGTGGCTGGGTTGGGGCTTGCCCATACCTCAAGACAGAGTGACGAGGGTAGGGATACACGTGTGATAGCAAGAGGCGAAGACTCATTTGATTTAGAGTCCAGACGCGCGCTAAAAAAACCGCCATAGCATGCTGCTGCAACGTCAATTCCGCTCCCGCCCCCTTGGGCCTCCCGGTGAGCGGCAAGGGCGAGGGGATAAAGCTTGTCCAAGAGGCTCCGTCGAAAGCGCTCTGCTTCTTGCTCGCTTGAAGGAGATAGAATGTTGTGGTGCGTCAGTTGGCTCAAAGTAAGAGCGAGGCTAGCGACACAGATTGCCGCGCTCGAACCAAGCCCCAATTTATCCCGTGCTCCCCTTAGTTGCCGTGCGTCATACCAGGGGCGGGCAAGGGGAGCACTTAGCGTATATTTAGGGTTTGCTGCCAAGAGAGCGAGACCACACGTTACCTCCTTTGACTCATAGTTGGAGCCCTGAGCCGTATCTGCGTAAACTCGTCGATCGACTGCTGCCACCAGAGCCGGCGCGCCCAGGAGAACCGAATATGCTCCGGAGATTACTAACTTACCGGGAGCATCGGATTTCATGAGGAGTGGCCGTTGCTCGCGGGCGTCAAGGTGCCAGGGAGCCAATTGTCATCTCGCGCGGCGTCTTTTAGTGAGCCCGTGAGGGCGAGAGTGCTAGCGCCAGGACCCGGAGCACAGACAATTGTGGATTCTACACCGGGAAAGCTATTGAGAAATCTTGCAATTTTAGGGGCCTCTGAGCGTAGCGTGAGTACTTTTACATTGGGGCCGGCGTCCATCGTGTAGGCCGCGGGCGAACCGGACTTTCGCAAGAAATCTATTTCGTGCATGAGTTCCATTGTAGGTCCCTTGAGGTAAAGTACGGGGGGGCGTGAAGTCAGCATGGTCGCGTGCATGAGGCGCGTCGAGTGTTCCATAGCGTCTGCCACCTGCTCAAAGTCCTTCATGAGGACACCTTGTTTTATCTCTTCGTAGATAGCAGGTGCCTCGCTCACCCAACTTTTGTAGAAGGGGCTGGTTTTCTTTGTATGTACCATGCCACCTGTTGAGCCTATTGCTTTTGGTCCCGAAGAAACGACCGCTACCACCATGACTACCTCCCAGTAGGCTGCGGGAAGCAGAGCTTCAGCTTCGTCTTTTTCTGCACCCAGTAGGGCAAATCCTTCAAAAAGAGATCGGGCGGCCGAGGCTGAACTGCGCCGGGCATGACCCGAGAGTTGTCCCGGTGTTTGGGCGAGTCCTGCGCCTTGAGCCGCGGCCATGCTGAGCGCCGCAAAGCCTGAGGCGCTTGAGGCGAGCCCGGCCGCCGTGGGAAAGTTGTTTTCGCTCACGACTGAAGCGAATCGTTTTTCCGAGCTGAGGCGACGTAGGCGCTGGAGTAGTTCAGTGACACGTTCAAGAGGGCGTCCGCTTACGTCTTCCCCTCCTAAGCGCAGGCAATCTGTAGACAGAGAGCTATCAAAGCGAACTTCTGTTCGAGTTCGCAGAGCGTCAAGAGTGAGAGACAGACTAGGGACGGCAGTCAGGTTGCTCCCTCGCTCTGACTTTCCCCAATACTTTGCCAAAGCGATATTAGCACACGCCTCGGCTCTGCCGAGTGATACTTGAGTCATGGTTGGTGCGCAGCTTTCCGGTGATTTGCCGAGGTGGGGTTTTCTACTCGTGCGGAAAAACATTGAATTCCCGCAGCGCGCCAGGCACGAAGAATGCCCGCCGCTGGATCGGTTTCGCCTTGGACAAGGCGACTCTCGGGGGCAAGAGCAATGACGCACCCACCGCCACCTGCCCCAGTCAGCTTGGCCCCCAGTGCACCAGCGTTGCGCGCTATCCGACGCGAATTTTCGATCTCCTCAGTTGAGAGCATCCACCCTGCAAGGAGCATATGGTTAAGATCCATGAGCTTGCCTACGGCCTGTAAGTCGCCGGAGCGAAGAAGTAAATTCGCATTGTCTACAAGGGCAGCAATGCCCTCCAAGGTGCGGTTGAACTGAGCCGAATTTTTCTTTTTGAAGTTAGCCACGCTCTTTATCATGGCTTTTGTACTCGCGGGGGGGCCGGCCTCGGCGATCGCGAGATGCAAAGGTCGATTGAGCATTAAAGGCTCGGGAGGCTGATCTTTGGTGAAGCGAATTGCCCCCCCGCATTGCGCCGCCGCTACGTCCACACCTGAGGGGGTGCCATGAAATACCCCTTCCCATGATTGTACCGCCCGAAATAGCATATCGTCGTCTTTGGAAGCCTTGTTATTGAGAAGTAGAAGGGCTCTGGCCACCGCTATTCCCATGGCTGCCGATGCGCCTAGGCCACAACCTGCGGGTAGATCGAGGTCAATCTCAAGGGCTGCTGTCGGAAGAGAAAGGGCATCTCGCAGGCTTCTGAGAGCGACATAAAGGTCGTGACCTTTTATGACGGGTTCATTGTTCACCTGGAGACTATCGGTGGAGCAAAATCGAGCGCGTGCGCGGGCACCTCGGGAGATGCCTGCGGCAATCGCGGTTACTCCATGAACCACCGCGTGTTCACCAAATAAAATGACCTTTCCGGAGGCGCTCGCTTCGACGTGGTCGGTACTATTCTTGGTGATACAAGAGTCGGGGAGACCTGCCTTTACTGACACTAATACGTTCTTTCTGTGAGAGCCATGAGCGCTCCTTGGAGGAGACTTTGGGCATGTGCTGACAGGAGGGCGCCGTCGAGGGCGCCTAAAGCCTCCCTTTTGAGTTCGTCAATACGAGACTCAATCACGTCTTTGGCTCCACAGGAATCTAAAAGATTCGCGACCTCTTGAACTTGCTTCTCGGTGGCAGAGCGCTGGCCTAAGAGCTCCTCAAGGAGAGTTGTTTGCTCGTTGGTGAGGAGTTTTCTGGCCTCGCTGACGAGAAGGGTGTTTTTACCTTCTTTTAAGTCGCCACCTTGGGGTTTTCCTGTTGTTTTGGATGGCCCAAAGACCCCGATGAGGTCATCGCGGAGTTGAAATGCGATGCCTGCTGGCAATGCGTAGGCAGTGAGGACTTTTTTAACAGCCTCGGTTCCTCCGGCTAACTCGGCGCCTAAGAGGAGGGGGCCGCGAACGGTATAGCTGGCCGTCTTGAGTTCGTATGTGCGTTCTGGATTGGACACTTTTCCGACAATGTCCAATTGCTGTCCCGCTACGGCCGCGAGCTGCATCTCTGCAAAATGCGAAAAAGAGGCAATGAGCCTCTCAGGGGCTGCCTTGAGAGTTGCAAGATGTGCTGTGGCGAGGGCTAAGGCGTGGTCACCCGCTAGGATGGCGCTAGCCGCTCCGACCTCTTCTGAGGAGAAAGTTTTGGCTAGAGAGCGGTGAGCGGTGGGGCCTCCTCTGCGTTCATCGTCTTGGTCCATCCAATCATCGTGGATAAGAAAGTACGCTTGGAGCAGCTCCAGGGAAACGCCTGCCTCTAAGGCGATGGACCAATCACTTTTTTCATTTGCACAAAGTGCACCCACGACGCAGAGACCTGGACGCAAGCGTTTTCCTCCACGAGCACATAGACTGCTCACTTCGCTCACCATTGCAGCCACCTCTTCCCCTTGGTTGCGGGCGACGGCCTCGTTCTTTTTTAGCACCTCCGCCAAACGCGGCTCAAGGGTTTTTGCAACCTGCGCGAGCAGGAGAAGAAAGGAATTACCCGCGGGGGGCGTGATTGAGGCCATCGTCACGAACCGTACGGAGCGGTGAAAATGCTGTCAAACCTGGGTCCAAGCTTGGAGCTGGGACCCTAGGAGACGCGGAGCTCTTCGGAGGGCCTCCAAGTTGGCGCATCCTGTGAGCAACAACGCGGTTCTCAGATCTTTTTCTACTTGCTTTAGATAGCCATAGGCGCCGTCTATGCCTTCACTGTCTAGGGCTTGCAGTACAGGCCGGGCGATAGCGACTCCATGGGCACCCAGGGCAATGGCGCGAGCTGCGTCCAGGCCATTTTTGATACCACCCGATGCCACCACGGTTTGAAAGGAGCACTCCTTGACCTGAAGTAGACTAGCCGCAGTGGGTAGGCCCCAGTCCCAGAATAATTCACCCGACTTTTGTTGGGAGCCGTGGGTCCTTCGTGTTTCTACTCCAACCCAGGACGTTCCGCCCGCTCCCGCAATATCGATATGTTGAACTCCTTGTTGTACCAATTGCTCGGCAAGGGAGCGCGAGATACCACAACCAGTTTCTTTTACGATTACAGGTACGCTGAGCTCGCGAGCGAGGCGCCCGATAGCAGCGAGACAACCACGAAAGTCTCTATCACCCTCGGGTTGAATCATCTCTTGTGCAGGGTTCATGTGTAAGCAGAGGGCATTGGCCCCGACAAACTGAACCATCTCTTCAACCAACTCAGTCGGAGAACTTTGGGCTTGAACTACGCCCAAATTACCAAAGATAGGAACGCTGGGCGCGATAGAGCGAAGCTGATAACTCTTACCTTTCTCACGGTCGAGCTTGCCTGATTCTATCATGGCGCGTTGGGAGCCGAGGCCAATGGCGTAGCCTCCTCTTTCTGCAACTTCAGCCAGTTGAAGATTGACCTGCCCCGCACGATTATTTCCACCGGTCATCGCCGCAATCAAAAGAGGAGTGCGCACTTGGACGCCCACGAGGGTGCTCTCCATATCGATTGAATCCCATGAGAGTTCAGGAAGTGCACAGTGGACAAGAGTGATCTCTTCCAAGAGATTTGTCCTACGGAAACCTACATCGCCAGAAATTGCGAGATCGAGATGGTCGGATTTTCGTGAAGAAAGAAGGGACGCCGCATCGCTCATAGTAGGGAGAGGGGGGCAAATCTGCGCCCTAAATGCAAGGCGATCGCTCTCGGTGACCAATCAAGTCCTTTTGGCAAAGAGGCGGGCTGGGACCAGGGGGGATCTGATGGTAGTGTCTCATTGTGAAATTCAACCACGAAGAGACGGCTTTCCACTATGTCTAAGGCCAGCCCCAGTACCCCACCACCGGATTTGATGAAGGAGCGTGACGAAGTCCTTGATAGCTTGAGTCGAGGAGCTCGCCTCACCGAGCACTTTGTTGGTGAATACACACGTATGCACGAACGCGTATTAGAGCTTGAGGCAGACAACGCAAAGTTGCGGGCTCAGTTAGCGGCTGATGACGCCATGGCACGCCTTCTTCAACAGGTGGAGAAGTTAGAGAGCGAAAGGCAGCAGCTTCTGTCCCGGACCAAGAAGGCAGAGAAAGCTCAAGATCAGTTTGATGAGCGGTTTTTGGAGGTAGAAAACGAGTTTGCCTCTCTGGCCAATCTTTTTGTTGCAAGCAATCAGCTGCATGCCAGCCTAGCTCCGCGCAGTGTAGTGCGAAGAATCAAAGAGGTGCTAGCTCAGCTTGTGGGCGCCGAGTCCTATGCCATGTATCTCATGACGGCTAATTGCAAAGAGCTAGTGCCTATCGCTTCCGAGGGAGTACCCGGCGACAAACTGGTACCCCTCTTGATGGAGGGCTCTCTCATTGGCAAGGTTGTCGAAGCCGGCACAGCCGCCATCGACGAAGATCGCCCGTCCAATACATTGGACTTCGACAATCCATCGGTTGTGATCCCCCTTGTTGTCGATGATACTTCTGTAGGGGCAATTGCTATTTTTGCCACCTTGGAGCAGAAACCACGCTTCTCTCACACGGACTTCGAGTTATTTAAGCTCTTAGGTCAGCACGCTGCTTCTGCCTTGGTGGGAGCTTCGCTCTTTGATACCGCAGGGCGTAGACTTCCCGGTGCCGAGGCATTCCGTGACCTGAGCGTTTGATTTGAGTAGGCTCTAGCCCTGTCCACAGAATCGTCAATGATGTCCGAATATTCTTGCCTCGTAGTTGAAGACTCCCCCATGATGAGACAGTTACTTGTCTTTGCTCTCGCACGCGTAAAAAATCTACGCGTTACCGAAGCAGACGATGGGGTGGATGGTCTTCGTAAATTGGCTTCGGCCAGTTACGATATTATCCTTACTGATATTAATATGCCCATCATGGATGGGCTCAAATTAGTTAAGCGTGTACGCAGTGACCCCAATCATAAAGACACGCCTATTGTGATCATCACGACTGAGGGGGCCAACGAGGACCGTCAGCGAGCATTGCAGTTAGGTGCTAATGCATACATCACCAAACCTATTCAGGCCCCTCAGGTTATAGCGACAGTAAAAGAATTGCTAAAAATCGATTAGTTCGCGCTCTCTCGGGAAGCCCCCTGTCCAAGTCGGAGGCGACAATAAGATAATGCAGACTCAGAACGATTCCAATCTATGGGTAAAAATTTGTGGCGTCACCTCCGTCGGGGACGCCTTGATGATCGAAGAGGCAGGAGCGGACGCTCTCGGGCTTAATTTTGCTCCAGTGTCTCCCCGTTACATTGAACCTGCTCAGGCAAGTTGGATTCGCGATGCCTTGTCTGGGCCCATCGAACTCGTAGGTGTTTTCGTCGACTCTTCCTACGACGAACTCATGAAGGTGAGCGAGCGTGTTGGACTCACCCGGGTGCAATTGCATGGCAATGAGCCTCCCGAGCTCATAGAGAAGCTGGCTGCTGCGGGGGTGCATGCCTACAAGGCTCTACGTATTTTCGACGCAGCAGACGTGGCTTTAGCCGATAGCTACGGGGGGGATAGAATTTTGGTGGACGCCAAGGTCGAAGGTGCAATGGGAGGTACGGGGGCCACCTTCGACTGGTCGCTGATTGACGAACTCAATCAAAAGAGAAAGCTTATTCTTGCAGGAGGCCTCAGCGCAAAAAACGTGGCGGACTCCGTTCGCATCGTCGGTCCCTATGGAGTCGATACCGCAAGCGGTGTTGAAAGCGCACCAGGCGTAAAAGACTTTCGTAAGGTTCAGGCGTTTATTCGTCAGGCTCGCAGTTAGGCTGCGGCGCGTCTCCTAGCGAGCCATTTCGTAGAGAGCTTGAACCTGAGTCTCATCAAGAGCTTTTTGGTAGACTCGAATCTCGTCGATAAGTCCCACAAATGGTCGAAGCCCTTCGTGTTGAGACACCTTACCGAATCGCACCTGGCTCTCACTATTGGCGAAAGCTTCGTCTAGGGGCGCTTGTTCGCTAATGACAATTATTCCGTTCATCCAGAGCCGCAGTTCGTCGAGGTCGCCCGTTTTGTCTTGGTGGTAGGAAAGAGCCAAGTGAATCCATCTTCCCTTAGAAACAGCCGCCACTGTCGAGCTCGCGCTAAATTCTAAGAGGGCGTCTTTTTCGATACGTACTCGAATAGCACCACTATCGGAGAGAATGGTGATACCTCCTTGGGTACTGTTGCTCACGCTCATTCTAAATAGAGTTATGTAGCCTTCTTCGGCGGCATTAAACCACCAGCTTATTGTAAACTCTGAGTCATTGAGCGTATTGGGGGCGAGGGTGAGATATTGGTTGGAAGCCCCGATGGCGTAAGCGCCATTTTTAATCCCCATATCAGGGCGCCAAGCGGCCTCGCTACTGACAAAAGCTTCCAGGGGCCTTTGTCCGTCATCAAGGAGCTGTGTGCCCATCGTCTGATCGAGGGAATAGTACTGATCGGGCTTTGCAATGAGCGTTTCTGGGGTCTCACCTGCGCCCGAGCCGCCTGTGCTTGAGCCCCCTATGGTGCCGTCGTCGGAAGCCCCCCCTGCTCCTTCAATAGTACTGGAAGAATCGTGGGGCTTTACGTAGTCCTCCTCGTCGATGGGAATGACGAGTGAACAACTGCTCAGAGAGAGGCATATCGCAACAAGGAGCGCCTTAGCTCTTCGTTGTGCCATTGAGAGACCCTGGGCGCGTGTCTTTACGGAGAGTGCGGTCAGTTGATTCACCGCAATTTCCTTCAAGCCGAATGCCCGCGCTCCAACAACTCGGAAACGGCTTTGCCCATGGCGCTTTGTTGTGCGTCGGTCAGATTGGAGAAGTGCATCCCGCAGCGTCCACGAGCTTTACCCTGGGTATAGCAAAGTCGGGCTGAGGTAATGAATCTATCATGGTCGGGCAAAGTGACGCCCAGCTTTAAGAAGGACCCGGCCGTGGCTCCGGCAAAGAGTTCGTCTACGACTAGAGCAACTCCTCCCACGGCGGCATCAAGCACTGAGAGTTCCACCTTGACGAGACCGTCCTCGAAGTCGACTTGGATGTTGTAGTCAGCCGCGGGGCGAACTCTGACATTTTGGCGACGCTCCTGCATGCTCTGATCATAGGAGTTCTTCGGTGTGCTTCAAATTGGCAAGGTAGCTTCTTGGTTAAAAAGCGACTCCATCTCATGGGCGTAGCGGAATATTTTAGCAAAAGTGTGTTG
>Ga0256845_1001131_pt1 | contig 22325 bp, 16 predicted proteins | sample RiftiametaG_FD_189101 | JGI IMG/M metagenome (GOLD analysis project Ga0256845, IMG submission 189101) | Tube worm associated microbial communities from hydrothermal vent at the East Pacific Rise, Pacific Ocean - Riftia | ecosystem: Host-associated > Annelida > Integument > Unclassified ... | reverse complement strand
CGGGACAGACTCATTCTTACAATCGCCCCCGAGGGAACCAGATCCTGGAAAAACCACTGGAAGACTGGTTTTTACCATATTGCTCGCAGAGCGAATGTTCCTGTCTGCATGGGGTTTATGGATTATCCTTCTAAAACCATAGGACTAAACAAAACATTTATGCCGTCCGGGAACATTTCAGAGGATTTCGAGATAATCAAAGATTATTACAAAGGGAAAACGGGCAAACGACCACAGCAGCAATCAACAATCACATTTCGTAAGAGAAAAATTTTACAGAAACAGGAAAAAGATACAAAGTGACAAAAATACGTTCTGCTGCAACGACCCTCAATTTTTTATGAACAAAAGACTGTAAAAGCAAAAAAATGTATGACACCGTTTCGCTGTTATTCAGAGTGCTTTAAATTCGTTTACTCGAAAAGGCAGGAATTGACAAAGATGAAATGCTCTGAAGTTACAAAGGATTGAGGAAACCGTATTGAAACGAGCGAACTCAATCCTTTTTTGTAAGAACAGTTAAAAGCTTGTCCGAGAACAATAGCCGCACCAGCCCTATTTTTTCTTGCCGAGATACGCTTCCTGAATCCTTTCCGAATTTAGCAGCTCTTCTGATGTCCCTGAAAAAACAATCTTACCAACTTCAAGAACGTACCCACGGTTAGCAAGTTTCAAGGCAGCGCGGGCGTTTTGTTCCACAAGAAGAACGGTAACCCCGGTCTCTGCGATCTTTTTTATCTGGGTAAAAATTGCTTTAACGAGGATGGGCGCTATTCCAAGGCTGGGCTCATCAAGAAGCAGCAGATCAGGCTTGCTCATTAAAGAACGACCAATGGCAAGCATCTGCTGCTCCCCGCCCGAAAGGGTTCCCGCAAGTTGCAGTTTCCTCTCTTCGAGACGGGGGAAAAGATCGTACACCCATTTGAGTATATCTTTATCAACTTTGTTCTTTGTATATGCCCCGAGACTGAGATTCTCTTCAACTGTAAGAATATTAAAAACCCTTCTTCCCTCGGGCGAATGGCTGATTCCAAGGGAAACAACCTTATGGGCCGGTAATTTGGTGAGTTCGTGATTTTTATAACGAATTGACCCACTTTTAACTTTTATCAACTGGCTGATAGCCCGCATCGTCGTTGTCTTTCCAGCACCATTGGAGCCAAGAATGGTGACGATCTCTCCCTTTTTTACCATAAGAGAAATACCCTTAATTGCAGCAATACTGCCATAGGATACTTCAAGGTCGGAAATTTTAAAAAGTACATCATCAGAAGTCGTCATCTTCACTCCCCAGATATGCCTCTATTACGGCGGGATTTTCCTGAATTTCGCCAGGATTTCCTTCCGCAATTTTGGATCCAAAATTGATAACAGTTAGATACTCCGTGACTTCCATAACAAGATCCATATCGTGCTCTATCAGCAAGATCGTTATTCCTCTATCGCGTATCCTGTATATGGTCTCAATTAATGTTTGCGTTTCATTGTCGTTCAACCCGGCAGCAGGTTCATCAAGTATCAGAAGCTTAGGTTCAACCGCCATGGCTCGTGCCATCTCCACCCGGCGTTGAATACCATAAGGTAGTGAACTGACTGTGCTCGCCGCAAATTCTGTTAAATCAAAAAAGTCCAGCATCTCAAAAACAACCTGCCAGTTTGCAGTTTCATCCCGCCTTGATGACGGGGTATGAATAATGCCATTCCACCAGGACTGCGAACTTTTAATATGCCTGCCACTCATCACATTCTCAGCCACACTCATCTGGCCAAAAAGGCGTATAGTCTGAAATGTCCTGACTATACCCATCTGAACGATTTTATGGGTCGGCAATAACCGTATTTCCTCTCCACACCAGAGTACAGAACCCTCTTCACACGGATGAATACCGGTAATACAGTTAAATACCGTTGTTTTTCCGGCTCCATTTGGACCAATAAGACCGTATATCTGGCCCTGCTGAACTGTGAAACTCAAGTCATCGACTGCAACCAGTCCACCAAATCTTTTGGTAACATTCGTCAATACAAGATCATTACTGGCCATACTTCCTCCCTTTTTCAAGAAATACTTTGGGGATTCGGCCAAATTTTGCAGGCCATAAACCACGAGGTCGTAAAATCATAGTGAAAATCATGGCAAAGCCAAAAATAAAATAACGCCAGGTGGCAAATTCTCTGAATATTTCGGGAAGAACGAACATGACAAAAACACCCAGTAAAACACCGGGAACCGAAGAACCACCAACGATAACTATACTGAAAAACAATACGGACTGGAGGAAGTTAAAGGCTTCCGGGCTAACAGCTGAATACTGATTGGCAAAGACAGTACCTGCCATTCCGGCAATGCCAGCGCCAACACCAAAGGCAAATATTTTATACACTCTGGTATTAATACCGATACTTCCCGCAGCAAGATCATCTTCTCTCAGGTAGTGCAAAGCCCGCCCGGCCTTACTCGATTCAAGGTTATGAATAATAAACAGTGTCAGCAGAAGAACAAAAAGAGCGGCATAATAAGGAGCTGCTTCCGGAAACGCACCCATTCCAGGAATCTGCAGCATTTCCAAGCCAAATATCCCATTTGGCCCCCCGGTAACACCACCAAGATTATTTTGCAAGGCCTGGATAAAGACAATATTAAACCCAATTGTCACAACAAGGAGGTAATCACCACGTAGGTGAATAATTGGACCAGCAAGCACAATTCCGAAGAGTGCCGGAATAATTATGGCAACAGGAAGAGTCGCCAGCATCGGCCAGCCATAGACAGAATTGAGAATGGCCGTTGTATATGCTCCCAATCCAAAAAAGAGGGCCTGCCCCATGTTAAACATACCAGCTTTACCTAAAACCACGTCCTGACTCAAAGCAACAACCGTAAAAATTACAAATGTAGTTGCAACAACAAGCCAGTGCGAATCAAGAACAGCCGGAAGCAGGACCATCACGACAAAAAACAGTGGATATCCAATTACTTGTATTTTTTTCATCATACTTTCTCTGCCACCCTCTCACCAAGAATTCCAGTTGGACGAACTATCAGAATGACAATCAACAATATAAAAGTAAAGGCATCAGCCCAGGTACTGGAAACATAGCCTGCAATAAAGGCTTTAAACAAGCCGAGTAACAGCCCTCCGAGCATAGCACCAGGGATATTACCGATACCACCAATAATTGCAGCCACAAAAGCATACAGCCCGTACTGCCACCCCATGTTGAAAGTTATACCCCTGTAATACAAACCAATAAAAAGACCACCAACCGCTCCAAGGGAAGACCCGATAAGGAAAATTGTGACAATGATATTGTTCACATTGATACCCATTAGCCTGGCAGCATCCTGGTCTATTGCACTTGCACGAATTGCTGTGCCAATCTTGGTTTTTTCAATAAAGAAATACAGGCAAACCATAAGCAGAGTCGAAAGTACCATAATAAGTACCTGCATCAGGCTGATAACAACTCCCCCTACTTCCCAGATAACAGAAGGAATGAGTTCTGGAAAAATATGCATCTGAGGCCCCCAGAGCAACATTATTCCATTTTGTATCACCATACTTGCCCCCAGTGCTGAAACCACAGCCGACAATCTCGGTGCAGTCCGTAAAGGGCGGTAAGCAAGTCTTTCGACGGTAAATCCAAGTAAAGAAATGGCAACAATGGTCAGTAGAAAGACACCAATGACTACGGGCAGTGAAACTTCACCGCCAAGAAGTTGTGAAAAAACAAAAAGTCCGACAAAAGCGGATCCCGCGACAAGGTCACCATGGGCAAAGTTAATCAACTTCATCACACCGTAGACCATGGTATAGCCAAGAGCAATCAAGGCGAACATGGACCCAATGGTGAGCCCATTTACAAGCTGCTGCAAAAAAGTATCCATAGGATTGTTTACTGAGCAAAGGGAAAGAGAGCAGAGGTAAAAAAGATAGGTGTAATCCCCTGCTCCCTAGAAGGAATTCCTACTTGAAAACTATTTTATAACTACCATCTTTTTGAATTTCGTAGGTCATGTAACCACTTCCTACACGATTTCCATCGGCTGCAAAAGAGATAGGACCGGTGATTCCAGGATAATCTTTGAGGGTATGAAGATATTCAGCAACTTTCTTGGTGTCAAAGCTTTTGGTTGCCTCAATACCATGGATAAATGCTCTCATTCCGTCTACATTGAGAATGGTCCAGATGGAAGGTGGCATCATGTTATACTTGGCTTTGTATGCTTTGAGGAAATCTTTCGCCAGGTCATACGGGAGCAGTTCTGGTGTAGGTACATTAATGATGTAGGCTCCAGTCGCTGCATTACCGGCAAGTTTTACAAAATCAACGTTGTCATTTGCATCACCACCGATAAAATCAGCTTTAATACCAAGAGCAACCTGCTGGGAACGAATAAGGCCACCATCAGAATAGTAACCGGCAAAGAAAATCACATCCGGCTTTTTGGATTTCATCTGAGTAAGAACTGGTGTAAAGTTCTGGGAACCAGCTTTGATTTTTTCTCTTGCAACAACGTTACCACCAAGCTTTTTCACTGCGTCCTGAACTGCAGTGGCAAGACCATCTGCGTAGCTGGAGAAATCTGAGAGTATCGCAATATTTTTATACGCCTTTTCCTTCACCATGTAATTGGCAGCAAATTCAGCTTCTGCACTGTTTGGAAAAGAGTTTCTGAAAAATGTCCAGTAGCCATGTTCTGTCAGAGTATCACTCGTGCCATCACTGGTCTGCAGAACGCCTGCTCTATAGTATGTTGCCTGCGCAGCTTCAGCACAGGTTGAAGTATAGGATCCGATAACCATGGACACTTTTTTGTTGACCAGATCTTTGGCACAAATTGCCGCTTTCATTGCGGTGCCTTCATCATCACAGGTAACAACTTCAATTTTTTTCCCGAGAACACCTCCCTTTGCATTAATCTGATCTGCAAGAAGACGTACAGATTGATCAATACCCTGTCCTTCGTTGGCATATGAGCCTGTTATAGGTGCCTGCACTCCAACTTTTAGAGTATCACTCGCAAGAACCGGGCCGGCAACCATAACTGTGGCAGCCAATGACAATAAAAGTGCTTTGGATTTTAACATTTTTTTCCTCCGATAGAATATCAATTTTGCCTGCCAGTGAAGAATCTTATCACGTAAAGTAACAAGCATCTCCCTTGCAAACTTTCCTCTTAGAACTATTATTTCGTGAACAAGGCACTCACCTAATAGCTCCAACGTATGCAGTCCAAGTTCAATAGTTGTCTTTGATAATGTTCTGTGTACCATCGACAAAAATTGTATACCATATTAGTATACCGCCATCAACAGGGAATTTAATAATATGCTGAAAGGTGTGAATTCATTGCCTTCCATAGTATTTATCTATCAAATCAACGCCTTGTTTTAAAACGTATTTTAAGCTATAGAACTCAGGATAACACTATACCAGAGAGTTGCTAAAAAGAAACAATTTGCAAAAATTGAGAACAAAGAAATCTTCGAACAGTAAGAAGTACAATACAAAAAGTGCTAAATTTACAGAAGATATTCCTTAATCAGTATATTATATGCTACAATTCTACTTGATAATAATTATTTTAAAGGAATCCTATATATGAGTGGAAAAGCTGAAACTAAAAAACAAAAAAAAATTCTAGAGCCTACATTCCACTTCGTGACAAATTTTTTAAAAATTGGTGAAGACTACACTACCGACAAAATCCCGGTAACTGAGCTTGTGAACTCCGGACAAATCCTGGCTAATTTTCCTAACTTTCAGAAATTCGCGAGTAAAGGGTATGAAAAAGCACCAATTGAACTCGGGGATAACACAGAATACTCAGAAGACAAAGAATCCATAATCGCAACAATTGCAGGATACCCCAAAGTCACAAAAGACTCTGAGAAAGACAGTGATGAAACTGTCACAATTATTTCAGTTGAACCTGTCTTCAAAATAGACCCGGAAAATATGAAAGTTACTCTGGCCATCCATCCTCCAGTTGACAAAGGACAATCTCTACAAAATATTTCTCTTAAAGATCTTTTAGATGAAGAAGGTATTGTTTTCGGTATTGACGAATCTGCACTGAAAAAAGCTGATGAATTCATAAAAGAAGGGCATGATGAATTTAAAAGTATGACTATTGCAAAAGGCCAAGACGTTGGTGAGAGTGAGGATGCTTACCTGCGATATGACCTTGACATCGGCCCTATTGCTGGCACTCTTCTGGAAGACGGTTCCATTGATTTCAGAGAAAGGCGTATAATGGTCGGAATCAAAGCTGGAGAATTAATTGCCACCAAGATCCCCGCAGTCCAAGGTACTCCCGGGATAGATGTTTACGGAAAAGAAAAACCGGCCAAAGAAGGCAAAGACCTTAAAATACAGCTTCTCAACGACGCGCGTTTTTCACTTGAAACCCTGCAGGTTACAGCAATCAGAGACGGTGTTCTTTCTATCGTTAACAATAATGTAATAAAAGTCTGTTCCCATCAGGTCATTAACAAGGATATCGACTACGAAACCGGCAATGTCGAAAGTATGAACGCGGTCACCGTTCGCGGATCGGTTCAACCAGGATTCAAAGTTACTACTGATGGAGATCTCGAAGTGACCGGCAGTGTGATGTCGGCAAAAATTACCTGCCATGGCAACCTCGTGATTAAAGGTGGTATCACTGGAAACAACAGTAAACTCGAAGTTCAAGGCGATGCCGATATCAATTTCATCGAACAGGGAACGCTCACCAGTGGTGGCCTTGTTGTTATTAGAAAACAATCCTATTACAGCAAGATAACTGCCGGAGCGGATATCAGATGTCGAAATTCAACCAAAATCATGGGTGGAAGTATGATAGCAGAAGGCAATATAACCCTTGGTGATGTTGGATCTGAAAATGCAAAACCAGCAATCATTGCAGCAGGTGTAGTTGCGGAAAGATTACAGCAGTTTAATGATCTCAAGGAGAGTGTAGTGCAGCAACAGGATGCAATCATCCAGTGGCTTCAGCGTTACAGAGGAAGTTCAAAGTCAAAAAAGATAAAGAAAATGGAGCAGACGCTCGCAGACACAAAACTGACTCTCCTGCGACTCAATCTCATCCCCGGCACAGGTATTTATTCACGGGCAGCTTCGTTGGATGATGGCAAACCTCTCAGCGGCCCCGAGTACAGCGCCGAAGATGGCATCGCTATTCACAAAATTAAAATAGATGTACCAGGGACTCTCTTTGCCGGCACCAGAATTCAGATAGGCAACTGTACCATGATCCTCGACAAAACGGTGACCAATAGACAACTCAAGCTCCATGCCAACCAAAAGCGGATTATTGCGGGTCCAGTTAAACGATAAGGCTTTTGTTCTCGCTTTTACATGCGTAACGTGCTGGCTATCCGCCCTAAGATACTCATTTTCTGACCATACTTTGCCAGAACTGTATAAAGAGGTGATCCAAAATAATGCAGAATAAACATCACTACAAGGCATCGTAGACCAGGTCCACCCCGAAGGTTGCCAACCGGTACAAACTTGGCAAATGCAGAAAATTTCACTACCCGCAAAAGCTCATTGCCTGCTATATCGTATCGTCTGTTAAGAAGGCTCTTCATTCATTTATCCTTTCACGCAAATGTCTGAAAAAACATCGTATTCTAAGAAATGGATTATAACGCAGCTGCAGCTTAGACTGCTCCCACAACGACCTCTTTTGCCCCTTTGAAAAATCATTTTTGGGCTTTTTCTTGCCATGAAAATCATCCAGATGATGCTGATGCCTGATAGCTGCCACCTCACGAGTTCGCGGGAAGGCAAGCTTTGTGAGAAGAAGATAATTGATCCAGGCTTTATAATCATCAAAGGTGTAACCAAGTATTGATGCCGCAGCGCCAAACCTGTCGGCAGAGTCCAGAATTCCCTGTTGGAGAGGTTCGAAATACTTATCTTGTTTCAGTTCAGCCTGGCCGAGATCGTCATCGACCTTCCTGAACTCAAGGGTATATCCTTCTTCTTTCAAGACATAACCGTTGAGTGTCGGGTGAGGTGCCCGGCACGCTTCCTCAAAAATATCACGCGCGTAAAAAAGGCTGGACGCAGCCAGATCAAACTTATCTCTATCGTACATAATCCCTTCAACATGATTCTTTTTACTGGTCGGAAAAGCAATGCCGCGAGTGGCCCCGAAAAGATAACCAAAACATTCCGGGCAGTCATCACGATGGGCGATCGATTCAAAAAGAAAACGTTGAATGGTACCAAGCCAGCCGATATCGACAAGAGCAATTTTCGCATGATCAAAAAGCCCAGCTTCCTCGAAATAAAGCTGCATCGCCTGGTTTGAAGAGTTAGTCTGCTTTTTCACTTCATCCTGAAAACAAGCATCACCAAGCATTGCTTCAAACTGCAATCTGTTTTGAGGGTCATAGCCATCATGAATATGGCTCAAACAGGTATCAATGGCTAAACTATACTCCTGTAATACGGCAACAAACGGTTCCGGTTGCATACCAAAAATCCGACAGACATCACGAAAATCCCGATTACCGGGTGGAAGAAAGGCAATACCAAGATTATCTTTTGTCAATCCCTGATGGGCGCAAACAGCTCCGCCCAAAGCCATTCTACTGACATAAAGATACTCTGTTTCGGGCAGCCCCCCGTGGGGATATAACTGCTCCATTGACTGTTCCCAGTACCTTTTAAAGGTCCACCCTTCCCTGGAAAGAAAAAAAATCTTGGTAATTCCATTTTTCAGACAATTCTCAGCTATTCTATGAATAAACAACCCGATAAGCGGGCCAATAAAATTATACCCTTCGTTATACAATTCGGGGTGAGGGCAATTTTCCTCTTCAAGAGGAGCCATAAGCTGCTGCAGGATACGACCACGCCAGAAAGGGCGACCATCACTGTAATTAAAATACCTTTTTACTATTGATTTGCGCTGATCCTCTTTCGGATCATGGATAATGAGAGCCTCCACTCCAGCCTCATCAGCCCGCATACCATCAGAGAAGGCGTTATCACCGATATGCAGCCACTTCTCCGATGACAGCGAAAACTTTTCTGCAATCATCGGATAAGCAAGGCCAGAGGCTTTTGCCAGAAAACTGTCTGCAGAAGAAATAACATCTTCAACAAGATGTAGAAAACCGCCATGTTCAACAAGCTTTCTCAAATGAGTAGCCGGCAAGTACATATCCGAAATGATAAAAATCCGCTTTCCAGCTGCCTCAAGTTCCTCCATCCAGCTGATCAGTTCCTTTCTAGGAACAAGCATGTTGTTTTCCATGCTCAGTTCATACGCTGTCACCTCTTCAAGAAAAACCTTATCGTATGAATCCTGGAAAATCTCCTGCAATAAGGTTCCCATAAACAACGGATAACAGGCTTCATGGTCGGCAAACTTTTCTCCCGTCTCCGCTCTGAGTACTTTTTCTATTGCATCCCTACGGTTTTGAACCTTTTGCCAGTGCCAGTGAACACCATTTTTCGATGCCAGTTGAGCTATATATCGTGCCACAGGTAGTTTGATCAGATCCGGATCATGAATACGGCGCACCAACAAGGTATCAAAGAGATCAAAAGAGACAACATCCTTGTCTTCTGCTCTTTTACGCCCCGCTTTTATCAGCGCCTGCAATGAATAAAATGTTGTAAATGACATAGCCTCTATCCATATCTCTGCCTAAAACCGGCAGGAGTAATTATCTGATTTTTTTGGCAAGCCATTGACGCAGGCTTTTTATTAAAATTTTAAAAGCAGGCCGAACCCCCTGGGACTGCTCCGGCGCCAGCGTGCTTTTAACTTCATGCAGCTCTCCACCTAACTCAATCAACCGTGCAGATCCTGCCTCACCATATTGTCTATATTGCTCGGGTAAAACTGCGAGTAAATATTTCTGAATGACCTGCTGATCCTGTTCTCTACCGAAAACTGCAGCTTCACCCAGTGTATTTCCATCGTGGATTCGATAATAGAGAAGCTTTTCATCTGACAAATAATGAACGTTTTGTGGAAAAGCAAGCATCATCCGAAAGATAAAATCATAGTCGTGCAGGTATCTCAGGGAGCAAAACTTTCCAACCTTTTTTGCAGCTTTTGCCGTCATAAAAAGATTGGAAGTGGTTACCATAAAATTTCCCTTTAAAAACGCAGTATAGATATCACCACAGGAAAAGTAGAATGCTCTGTTCTTTGCATGCCATTGATTCCAGCCAAAATCCGGGTCTTTAAACTCAACACCCGCATCAGAAATAGGAATCACATCAGTAATAATGCACTCGGCATGGGTTTGTTCCTGACACTGAAGAAGGCGTTCAAGTCTGTCTGGCGTATAGACATCGTCGGAATTAAGAATGGCAATATATTGCCCTCTGGCAAGACCAAGCCCACGATTTATTGTATTGTAGGCGTCTTGATTTTCCTGATGATAATAGGTAAGGCGTGTATCTTTATATCCTTTAACAATCTCACCCGTCCTGTCAGTTGAACCATCATCAATGACAATAAGCTCAAAATCATTTACTGTCTGCCCCAGAACACTGTCCACTGCTGCTTCAATAAATTTTTCATGGTTATATGCAGGGATTATTATGGAAACCAGAGGTTTTTCCATACTATCTGCGTGTGACATTCAAGGCTCCAGATATGCTAATACGTAACCAAACAGAGCGTTACATTAATAATACAGGGGAATAGACCATTTGCGGAAAGACGCTAACCAGCACCAATTTTGTTCCCTCTTTTCTTCTTGTTTTTGACAAAAGTTCGGCAGTAAGGTACTAACGAAATAGGTCTTCCAAGTCAAGCAATAGTTGACAGTTACAACGTCTTAAAGAGGCTCATTCTTTTTCCATCAACCCTCTTCTATCGACAATTGTAATTGTCCTCCCGTTGACATGTATCAACCCCTGATCACTCATTCTGGAAAAAATTCTTGACAGGGTCTCAGGAATAGTTCCAAGCAAACTGGCGAGTTGACCCTTGGAAATATCGAGAACTATATCTTCTGCACCGTTCTGCTCTTCGCTGAGGTATATCAGATAATTTGCAAGCCGCGCTGGCACTTCTTTTAAGGACAGGCTCTCTATTTGACTTGCAAATCTCCTCAAACGAAGTGAAAGCACTGCCAACATACTTAGTGCGATAGAAGGATTGGATTCCACCAACTGAATAAATCTGTTGCGGGGGAAAAAGAGAGTTTTGGTTATAACCAGAGCTTCCGCAGTTGCAGGAAATGGTTGCCCGTGGAAAACAGGAACTTCACCGAAAGGTTCACCAGCCCCAAAAATATGCAGGATGTGTTCCTTGCCTGCGGGCGACACTTTATATATCTTAACCTTACCCTCTCCAACCATATAAAAACCGTTCGCGGTATCCCCTTCAAAAAATATTGTCTGTCCACGCTGATACGTTTTTTCAACCGCAATAGAATTAATATCCTCCAGCTGCTCTGCAGGAAGCCCCTCAAAAAGTAAATTTGATCCAATAACCTGTTTTTTATCCATTACCGTGCCTTACAGAGAGAAATTGATAACAACATACAAGAACAACTCTTCAATATATTTCTTCAAACCTACCTGGGTTTGAGCCAATTTTCACGCTTTCCTTGATATTTTTGCTATAATATCCGTTGGATTTTGAATACCGGATTGTATACATGATTTTTACATCCTGCTAATGAACAGCAAAAGAAAAATAATACACATAGATATGGACGCCTTTTTTGCCTCCATAGAACAGAGAGACAACCCGTTTTTCCGAGGCAAGCCGCTGATTGTCGGTGGAAACCCTCAAAGCAGAGGCGTCGTAGCCACCTGTTCCTATGAAGCCCGGAAGTTTGGTATACACTCTGCGATGCCATGCGCAAGGGCAGTTAAATTATGCCCGGAGGCAATTTTCACACGCCCAAGAATGCAACGATACAAAGAAGTATCTTTATCACTTATGGAAATATTTCGCCAATATACATCTCTTGTTGAACCTCTCTCTCTTGACGAGGCATTTCTTGATGTCACACACAACTGCCAGCCCCCATCCTCCGCGACTCTGCTGGCCCGAAAAATATGTCTTCATATCTTTCATGAACTCGGTTTAACCGCATCAGCCGGAGTTTCTTTTAATAAATTTTTAGCAAAAGTTGCCTCGGATTTAAATAAACCCAGTGGTGTGAGTACAATTCCCCCGGAAAACGCACTTGATTTTCTCTCAACACTTCCGATACGAAAATTTTTTGGCGTAGGTAAAGTCACGGAACAGAAAATGTTAAAACTTGGTATAAAAACCGGTTATGATCTGCGGCAGTGCACTGAAGAAAAACTTTCCAGACACTTTGGTAAATCAGGTTCATTTCTGTTTAACATTGTGCGTGGCAAAGATAACAGACCAGTGGCCCCACGGCGCGGGCGCAAATCAATTGGAAACGAAACTACCCTGACCACCGACACCATGGATACAATAGAAATCAATGCATTTCTTATTGAACTTGCACACCGTGTTGGTCACACTCTGGAAAATAAAAAAAACTGCGGTCATACAATCACTCTGAAGGTTCGCTACAGTGACTTTACAACAATCACTCGCTCGCTTACACTGAGAACTCCTGTCAGTTGCAGTGAAGATATTATTTTCCACCTCCCGGGACTACTTAAAAAAACCCAGATAGGTGTGCGAAAAATTCGCCTACTCGGCCTTTCTGTTTCAAAACTGACCGGATTTACAAAAAAACCCCGCCAGCTATTATTACCATTTCCTGCAAACACAAGACTATAACCATTGTATTACCATCATTTTATGATTAACATTGTGTTTATAATTATTATTCAACCCAACAACCCTCCCAGCTAACCGACGTTATGAAAGATCTCGCTCTGTCTATTATCAATATTTTTAAATATACTGGTAAATTTTTTACTGTTATCAGAAATTTTTTCTTCAACACCATTCTCATCTTTATTGCAGTGTTGATTGTCTATTCAATGATCCCTGAAATTGAATCTGTTCTACCCGATAATTCCATACTCAGGCTCGATATTTCTGGAAATATCGTGGAACAAAAACAACCAATCAGCTCCATTGAAAAATTCCTTGCCACTTCCATGTATGAGGATACACCCGATCCGGAAACACTCCTTCAAGACATTCTTGACATAATAGAAACCAGTACCCATGACGAACACATATCCGTTATTCTCCTCAATTTAAAAAATATGGGTCGAGCTGGCCTGAACCAGATGCAAACCATAGGAAAAGCTCTGAACAGGTTTAAAGCCACCGGTAAAACCATCATTGCAGCAGAAGACTATTATTCACAATCCCAGTACTATCTCGCATCATACGCTAGTACCGTTATAATTAACCCGATGGGTGGTGTAGATCTCCATGGATTTGGAGTCTACAAACTCTATTTTAAAAAAGCGCTTGAAAAACTTGCAATTACGTACAATATTTTTAAAATTGGGACGTATAAATCCGCTGTAGAACCCTTCACCCGTGAAGATATGTCGGCTGAAGACAGGCTACAAAGTGAAATCTGGCTTTCTGCGCTCTGGAAAGTATATACCGACGATATAATGAGCCAGAGAAAATTAGAACCAAACGCTATTGGAAACTATACCTCTCATATTGATCAAGAGCTGCAATCCACACAGGGCAACCTCGCACTGCTTGCAAAAAAGACAGGCCTTGTCGATAAAATTCTTACTCGCAGCCAGGTTAAAGCGTATTTCTCCAATTTTCTTGGGCTCAAAAACAGTTCCCCGCACATTGTTTCATCATCAACCTATATGGAAACGATACAACCATCTTTTTTACCGGACAACACCGAAACCCAAAAAATTGGCCTTATTATAGCTGAAGGTAATATTCTTCCTGGCAAACAAAAAGCCGGATTAATTGGCGGTGACTCACTTGCTGCGCTTCTCAAAAAAACCAGAAAAAATGATCAAATTAAAGCTGTGGTCCTTCGCATCAACTCCGGTGGCGGTTCTGCTTTTGCTTCTGAAATTATTAGACAAGAACTTCTTGAACTGAAAAAAAGTGGCAAGCCAATTGTGGTTTCCATGGGGTCAATGGCTGCATCAGGTGGTTACTGGATTGCAGCCGATGCCGATGAAATTTGGGCAAACCCTGCAACACTAACGGGGTCAATAGGTATTTTCGGAGCAATCCCCACTTTTGAAAAGAGTCTTGAAAATATCGGCGTTAACAGTGACGGGACAGGTACCACCCCTCTTGCCGCAGGACTTAATATGACAAGACCACTTCCAGAAAAGTTAAAAGCTGCAATACAACAAACAATCGCCTACAATTATGATCAGTTTATAACACTCGTTGCGGATGGCAGAAAAATTGAGAAAGACAGGGTGGGAAAAATAGCACAAGGCCGTGTGTACGATGGAACGACAGCCCAATCTCTCGGGCTCGTGGATAAGTTGGGCTCTCTTTCAGATGCCATTATATCTGCTGCCGAACGTGCCCATATCAAAGAATACAGTACAGAATACATACAACCGACGATATCTGTACAACAACACTTTTTGCAACTGCTCGCAACAAGCGCCCGCAACATCTCAGCTACAGCCGGAGTCTGCATCCCGTTTCTGGAACAGATTCACAAATCATTCCAGAAACATTTTGATACGCTTCTCCTTTTTGACGATCCGAACAAAATCTATGCACATTGTCTTATCAATATGTCGATGTAAGTCATCACATGATATCAATGAAAAACGTAGTCATCTTCATAGTCCACATCAGGAGTTTCTCCGAATGTAAATTCCATCCATTCCCAGGAAGCATCCACAATTCTAAACCCCATTTCCACGCGGCCTGTACCGCTATTTTCCCTGCTCCAGCAGGGTCTGGCCAATAGTCTGAAATGTTTTCCGTCCTGGGATGAGAGCAGCACTGTATACACATGTTTTTCAGCAGAAAAAGACTGCGGAATGTTCGTTATTCTAAATCCTCCGGAAGAAATATCCTCAACTTTCCCGCCATGACTCGACGGACCATCGGCGATATCGCAATCAAAACCTGTTATATCCATTCTACGATATTTTCTCTTCAACTGACCATAACGTACAGTTGTTTCTCTGGTTAGCTGCATTTCATTCCGATTCATACGCACCCTCTTTAAAAATATCACTATTGATCAAAATTGATTCTACGCTCACGTTCTCATAAAAAGACAGAAAAATCAAACAAAAAATACTGTCTTTTCAGTGCCCCGGCTAAATCCAAAATGCATTAACTTTGAGTAACAAGGCATTCTATGGTTCATTTTAAAAAAGCACTGCTGTCATCGGGATGCACCCTGATAACTGCCACAGTCCCACTCTGTAAATATTTTTCCGCAAGTGTTTCAACTTCTTTTTGACTAATCGAAGCGTAATCAGTGAGAATACTTTCAGGCCATTCCAGTTGTTCGGGATGTCTTGTCGATTGAAAAAGTACGGAATAAAGCCAGTAATTGTTATCTCTAACACTATCTTTCAATGAGGTTATTGTCGGTTTTCTTGCACGCAAAAGTTCATCAGCAGTCACACCTTTACTGTGTAATTTCTCACTTATTTCCAGAATTTTCTCGACAATAATATTCTCCATCCCCGGTTTTACCGTCATCTGTACGGCCAAAAAACCATATCGACTATACGCCCTGCTGCCCCAGCTGTAACAATTCGGAGAATAAGTCGCACCCATTGATTCACGAATAGCCTTTCGCAACCTGTCTTCAAAGATGGCGGACAGAATATTTAAACGCCTGGTACGTTTTATATCCCAGAAATCATCAGTAGGCCACGCAACCACAATAAGAGATTTGTCTATCGAAGTCTTAACAGAAACCTCACGACGTTCACTTGCCGGGAAGTGTATCTGCACAGTTTTCGGAACAGTTTTTTCCTTTAAAAGGGAATGATCAAAATAGCGTCCCAGTATTTTTACCACCGCGTCCCGCTCAAAGTCACCAACAAGGGAAATCTCCATATCACTAATTTTAAAGACTGAACGCATCCAATCATCCAAATCTGTAAAATTAATATGTGAAATTTTATCCCAAGCTGGTAAGCCAAAACGTGCATTGCCACCTGCTAAAAAAGGTTTTACCTCAAGAGCCAGGGCACCCTCTATTTCTTGCCCCATCTCCTTATACATCATCTCCGCTCTGGATCTGGCTGTCAAATAAACAGACCGTCGAAATCCCGGATCAAACATTCGAGTATGCAAAATCTGAACAAAAAACTCAAAATCTTTATACAAGGCACCACCTGACCATGAAAATGCTGCCTCCCCAGCACGGAAATTCATCACCACGGAACTGCCTGCAGTAAGTGTATCAAGAACGGATTGGGAAAGCTTACCACTTCCTGAACCATTGACAACTGCCTGAACCATAAACGCCATCCCGGGCTCTGGTTCGCTGAGTTTTCCATCACCAAAACTGACCGCAAGCTGAAAACTGTTTTCTACGAAATCTGTTTTCTTTAAATTAACGACTAAGCCATTTTTAAAAACCAGTTTCTCTACTCCAATATCAGGATATTTTGTGCTGTGTGGAAGAACTGTTTTATCATTGGAAACCTTAAGATAGGGAAAAACAACCGCCACCTTGTTTTCTGGTGCTCGTACATCTTCCGTTTTAGATTGAGAATATTTTTTTAAAATTATTGCATTTGCATTTTCTCCGAGATCAGCATCACCGGAGACAGACACCAACCTGCTGTCATGTGCCCATATTGCTCTAAATTCCCTGTTCACATCCTCAACCGTCAGCTTTTCGATGATTGATCCATAAAGGTCTCTTTCCTGTTCCGGCCCCATATACACTCTGTTTGTATTAAGATGTCGAATTATCTCCCTGCCAATTTTTCTCGAATCTGTTGTTTTGGAGGTAAGTACCCGGGAATCCAGACCTGCAATTAATTCTTTTTTGCCACGTTTCAGTTCATCATTTTTAAAACCATAAGTAATTGCCTGACGCAACACATGGTCGAGAACAGATAATGTCTTCGACCAGTGTTCATTATCTGTTACAGCTGTAATAGTCGCATATTCTATGCGATTGACAATATCAGAAGAATAATATGCTGCCTGCGTAAATGGTGGGCTTTCTTCCTCCTGTATGCGCTGTAAACGATAACGCATAATCATGGAACCTAAATACCTTAGAATCTCATGTCTTTCCAAATTGATCGAATCATTCTGAGGTTCAACATCCCAAAGGGTTTCAATGGAAACCTCTGTTTTACCAAGCTCTGATTCATGGTGATAAAAAGCTTCTACGCCCTTATGTTGCAATTTACCAAATTCAGGACATTCCGGCCGTTTTCCTTTTGCTTTCAGGCTTGAGAAATTCTTTTTAACCAACCGCTCAACCTCTGCAGGTTCAAAATCGCCAACCACCACCAGGACAAAGTTGTCAGGCCGGTACCAGGAGTCATAGTAGGAAGCAAGCAGATTGTGATCCGCCGCATCAAGAGTTTCATCAATACCGATTACCATTCTGTCAGGAAGCATTGTCCCTCTGTACGCAAATTCCGAACGAGCAACAAATGTCCTGTACGCTGCAGAATCTCTGGCTCTTTTCTCCGACAGGATCACACCACGTTCACGCTCTATTTCCGTATCAAGCAACAGTGCATTTCTTGAATAATCCGCAGTGACAAGAAGCCCCTTCTCGAGTTCAGCACTACCAGTATTCGGTAATATCAAATAATAGACGGTTTCCCCATAACTCGTATGGGCATTGGTATCATTGCCAAAACTCATACCAATTGATTGGAAATATTCAATAAGACTGCCCGGAGGAAAATTTGTCGAACCATTAAACATCATATGTTCAAGAAAATGAGCAAGTCCTCGCTGTTTATCATTTTCATTAAGGGAACCTGCTTGAACATCCAGGTAAATAGCAGCCCTGTTCTCAGGCTCTGAATTCTTTTTTATGACATAGCGAAAACCGTTTTCAAGTGTACCACGGACAAGATCAGGAGCCGGTTTCAAGGCACTATAATCAGAGGGCCATGTCGTATCAAAACAGACATTGCCCGCCGCAAAAGCATTTTGTGTAAACAGCATGGTGACAACCGGTAGGAATACCGACAACAAAAGAAACAACTTATTTTTCATACCACGTAACCCAATCATTTTATCTCACTTTTTTCCATTATTCCAAAAGGTTTCAACCTGAGTACTAACATACACTGGAATCGATAACATCAGATATTTACAAATCAATATCAGAATAATCATTGTATTCCTGTCTGTCCTTATAGTCTGATACAAATCCAGGGAAATAATTATAAAAACAGCTTTGTTTCTGACTGCGAGTGGTGTAGTACTGCTTTTTAGGACATAAATACTTTTTCAAAGAAGCTGAATACAATTATGAGAACCAAACACAAACTTGAATATACCCTTCTCAGGACCATTATTTTCTGTGTGAACCTGTTACCCATCCCCGTAATTCTCTTTCTATGCAGCACTCTTGGGATGTTTGCCTGGATCGTTTTTCCTTTTCGTATCAAGGTTGCCTATAAGAATCTGTCTACTGTCTTCCCGGAACTGAATCATGATGAAAAGCTGCGCCTTCTTCGTCGCGTCTATCTGCAATTTACCAGAACATTTGGCCTGGTTTTTATTCTCCACAGAAAGAAAATGACAGAATTGATTCGAAACGCACAAATCACCGGCAGAGATAAGCTTGAAGATGCGCTAAGCCAAGGAAAAGGTGTCATACTAACGACCATTCATGCCAGCTGGTTCGAAGCCTATTTTGCCTGGTTTAATCTCTCAGATCTACCGACCAGTCTTATCTATCAACACCAAAGCAACCCCCTTACCGATCAATTTTTCTTAAAACAAAGAGGTAGATACGGCTCAAGTCTTGAACATGTCAGCAGTTATGACGGTATGAAAGTATACGAACGTGAGCTGAACAAAAATAGGCTTCTAATTATCAGCCTGGATCAAAGCTATACAAACCGGGGCACAAAAATTCCATTTTTTAATCGACAACTTGCATGCGCCAAAGGAACGGCCATGCTCCACCTGCGCACCGGAGCACCGGTTCTCACAAGTGTGTACTACATGAAAGACGGCGAACTCCATATTGACTTTGACACTGTTACACTCCCTGAATATGAGGGAACCAACGAAGAAAACATCCAGGATATTTCATCCAGATCCATTCGCAGTTATGAAACGTTTATCAGACAATACCCGGAACAATGGTTCAGCCTCTTTCATCGCCTCTGGAGCAAAAAGGAGTACCCTAAAGTGAAAAGATCACTGCGCCAAATATTTTTTTAGGCTACCTTGAAAAATTCTTCTGTATTCAAACACTCTTGTGTATTAGTATTGACGCTTGTTTCCGGGATTTCAACTTTCTTTTCTCCATACCCAACATAATTCAACCATGACCAACAAAGAAATATTCAGGCGATTATACCAGGTTATCAAGCCGTATCAGTTTAAGCTCATCATTGCGATGTTATCCATGATATGCGTTGCAGGCTTTACTGCTGCCCAGGCATATCTGGTAAAGGATTTACTGGATAAAATTTTCATCGACAAAAATCTCTTTTACCTTAAACTTCTTCCCTTTGTAGTTGTGGCCATTTTCTTTTTAAAAGGGATTGTTTACTACATTTACACTTTTCTGCTCGAGCAGGTCGGCCAATCCGTCATCCGTGATTTTCGGGTAAAGATTTTCAACCACATCCATAAACAGTCATTGACATTTTTTAACAGCATGCCAACCGGCACGCTCATGTCCCGTATTATTTCAGATGTAACCTTGCTGCAACAGGCTGTTTCCAACGCCTTGGTTGGAGTTGTCCGTGATTTTTTCCAGGTAGTTTTCCTGCTTGGAGTCGTCTTTTATATGAACTGGCAACTTGCAATGATTTCTTTTGTTGTTTTACCGATGGCCGCATTGCCCATTGTAAAATTTGGTCGATTATTCCGAAAACTCAGCACCTCAACCCAGGAAGAGGTCGCCAATATTTCCAATATTCTCCACGAAACGATCACCGGTCACAGAATCGTCAAGGCCTTCACAAAAGAACAATACGAAGGTAACCGGTTTTTCAACCAGGTACGTAACCTTTTCTCCTTAACGATCAAAGATGCAAAATATAGATGCATACAACATCCCCTGATGGAACTTATAGGAGGTCTTGCCATCGCCGTTATTATCTGGTTTGGTGGCATCGGTGTCATTCACGGCAATTCTACCCCCGGGACTTTCTTTGCATTTTTAACCGCCCTTATTGCAGCATACGAACCTGTTAAAGGAGTCACCAGAGTCAATTCCACCATTCAGCAGGGATTGGCCGCAGCAACCCGTGTTTTTTCCATTCTGGACATGGAACCTGAGATACAAGATAAAGAAAATGCCAGACAACTCCCTGCTTTTACAACTGAGATTGAATTTAAACATCTCAATTTCAATTATAATGATGGCACACAAGTTCTAAAAGATATCAACCTCAAAGTTCCTGTTGGGGAAGCACTGGCTATTGTCGGCCCAAGTGGTGCTGGCAAAACTACGCTGACAAATCTCATCCCACGTTTTCTCGAAGTTACCGAAGGCAGTATTCTCATCGGCGGCATCGATATCAGGGACGTGACCATGAAATCCCTCAGAGATCAGATTGCCATGGTTACCCAGCAAACCATTCTTTTTAATGACACTGTTCGCAACAATATTGGTTACGGAGACCACTCTGCTTCAGAAGATGCCATTTTTCAGGCAGCAAAAGCAGCTCATGCTTATGATTTCATACAAGATCTTCCCGATGGTTTTGATACGCTCATTGGCGAAAGCGGGGCCAGGCTTTCGGGCGGTCAGCGGCAACGTATTTCCATTGCCAGAGCGATCCTTAAAAATGCCCCCATCCTGATTCTCGATGAGGCGACTTCTTCACTCGATACAGAATCTGAACGGGAAGTACAGAAAGCCCTTGAAAACCTAATTAAAGATCGGACAACATTTGTTATTGCCCACAGACTTTCAACGATAAAAAATGCAGCCAGAATAATTGTTTTAAAAGATGGTGTTATCGTTGAACAGGGAACACATGATGCGCTGATTGCCCAAAAAGGTGAATATGAACTGCTGTATAATATGCAATACAAATAGTATTTGAGCAGGTTATGGCACAAAAAAGCATACGCAATAGACTCACCTCAGCAGGAATTTTCTTTGTCACCCTATCATGCTTTTCTATCCCTTTTTCCACATCTCTTCTTGGGGTAACCGCAATCCTTGCATGTATATGCTGGCTTTTGAGTGGTAGATTTCTTTTGCTTCCGGTGTTCATGAGAGGCAATATCTCTGTTCTTCTCGCAACTCTTCTTTTACTGCTTTTAACAGTTGGGATTTTTTATACACCTGTCCCCTTTGGCGAAGCTGTTCTATATCTGAAAAAATACCGTGAGCTGCTGCTTTTTGGTGTTGTAGTCTCACTTTTTTACAGAAATGATCTAGCAGCTGCTCGCGCTCAAAAGAGTTTTATTGGAGGCTGCTGTGTTCTGTTGCTAAGCTCATATCTTATGTATTTTTCCCTGTTGCCGGCCCAGAAGTTTGGTTACTCTCTTGTACACCACATTACCCATAGTTTCTTTATGGCAATACTGGCGTTCTGGTGCCTCCATCAATGTTTTGAGTCAAAAAAATATCTCTATCACTGGCTTATTCTTTTCCTGATCACAACCATCAATCTCTTTTTTATTGCGCCGGGAAGAACCGGTATGCTGGTCTACCTCATTCTTATACCTCTGGCAATTTTCCAGCGTCTACCCATAAAAAAATCTCTACCGGTAGCCCTGCTGATATCTGCTCTTCTTACTCTTACCTATACTACCTCCCACAATTTTTCATCGAGAGTGTCAGAGGCATTACAGGAAATGAAAAACTATCATTCCACTTCTTCCAGAACCTCACTTGGCATGCGCTTTGACTGGTGGCAGAACAGCGTTGATCTCATTATTAAAAAACCCGTTTTAGGCTATGGAACAGGATCCTTTCAAGCAGCTCAGAGTGATCTGATAAAAAAACAAAAAAGCCAAACACAACCATCTGACAATCCGCACAACGAATATCTCCTTATCGGTGTCCAAACCGGTCTTGTCGGTATGGCTGTTTTTATTGCACTGCTGATCTCACAATTTACCTACTCCTTTCAACTTCGTCCACCCCAGAGGTATCTACTTCAAGGAGTGGTTATTTCCATGGCAAGTGGCTGTCTTATGAATTCTTTTCTCTTTGACTCGCATCAGGGTCATTTTTATGCAATCCTGACAGCACTTCTCATTGCACCTGTTATAA
>Ga0256845_1001130_pt1 | contig 22328 bp, 17 predicted proteins | sample RiftiametaG_FD_189101 | JGI IMG/M metagenome (GOLD analysis project Ga0256845, IMG submission 189101) | Tube worm associated microbial communities from hydrothermal vent at the East Pacific Rise, Pacific Ocean - Riftia | ecosystem: Host-associated > Annelida > Integument > Unclassified ... | reverse complement strand
CCTATTTTAGTAATCAAAAGGCTGCAAAGTCTAATCAGGTCATAAAAGATATTAGTGATAAAAATACTGTAAAGGCTACATCAGTAGCTTCTGTTAATGGTAAGGCTGTGAAAAAAGAGCAGTATATACTCACTACACATAGGAACCCGAAAAATCGGGTTTAATAATTTGAAACCAATCCTGTCCTAAATAAATTTGGGGCACATAAAATCTAACCATTTTATGTACCCCAAATTTATTTAGGACAGGATTGATAAAAAACTTATTTTCTTCATTTTATGTTCAATATTTTGTTTGTAACGAGTAATGTTTTCACTTTTATTATGGTGAATTTTTTATCAAAAGGTATACCCGAAGTATTGCTATAATGAAGCAACCACAGAAATTTCCACATTTACAAACTTAGGCAAGTTTGCAACTTCAATAGTTTCGCGGGCTGGGGCAGTGGCTTTGTTAAAATAGGTTGCATAAACTTCGTTTATAGCTGCAAAGTTGTGCATATCGCTAATAAAAATTGAGCTTTTAAGTACATTTTCGAAAGTCATTCCTGCTTCAGTTAGTATGGCTTTTAGGTTTTCCATTACCAATTTGGTTTCAGACTTTATATCGTCTATTTCTAAAGTTCCGGTTTTTGGATTGATAGCTATTTGCCCAGAAGTGTAAAGCATATTTCCGTTTAAAACCGCTTGATTGTAAGGACCGATTGGGGCAGGGGCATTTATGGTGGTAATTATTTTCTTCATATTAATTGTGTTTGTGGTTTATTGTCTGTGTTTAGGGTTAATTGGTTTAGAAACAACTAATCTATAAACTCCAAACGATAAACGGCTACAAGCCTTTGTCACTCTCCCTACGCTTATCATACTTAATATCACTAAGCACAGAAGATTTTATACCTATAAAGAAGTACCAAGCTGTGTTTATACTGCCAATAGGCGTCCAGTTAAAACTCATTTGCCAGCTTTCTAAATCTCGCTGAAAACGAAACTGTGTTAGTGTTACACCTTTATTCTTAAAATCATAACCCGAAGAAACTCCAACAGTCCAGCGTGGCGCTAGCTCCAAATTTGTACTCATCATAAACGATTGACTGGATATTTCGTTTTGTCGTTGAGCGTTACCGTAGGTTATGGTATACGCAAAACGTACATCCCACGGAATGCTGTAGTTATACCATTCTACGTTGGTTCTGTCTACATCATCATCTTTATCATTATAAATCTGTCCGTCATAAATGTTTGAAGCTTCCCCAAAAAGATCATCGGGTCGTCCACCATTTCTAAAGGTTTCGTTGTCAATTCCCGTATCCTTCGTTTTTGCTTCAAAATCTTTACTACTAAAAGAGTAATTAACACTCACATTTGCGTTGGTAAGCCTAAAAAGACTCCCACCGTTATTAATATTGAAAACATCAACTTTTTTATTGTTGTTATCTAAAGCATAGGGATCTAAAGTTCCGCTGAAGTTAAAATCAAGTTTTTCTACAATGGGAATACTTCCTGAAAATTGAAGTGGACTCCATTGTAACGAATCGCCTGCAAGATTATAGGCTGTAGAAAAATTAAGATTATTCAGTATAATCATTTTTTTAGGTTCTACAGAAGTTGTATCACGATCGCGCACTTTTGCTTCAAAGGTATTGCTTAAGGACATGCCAATACTACTGGAGTATGTTTTGCTGGGTGCGCCGTATAGGGTGTTTTCGAAACGGGAATAGGATACTACTTGAGCAGCCTCATTTGCAGTTTGTGGTATAATGAATTCATCGTAATACCTGTCAAAACTAGGATTAATATTATAGCTAATGGACGGACGGACTACGTGGCGTAGGGCTTGTACTTTATTGATTTTGCCAAAATTGAATAATCCATAAAGTGTAGTTCCTAAACTGGTCGAAAAATTATAAGTTCTATAACTTTCAAAACCTGAAACAGTGTCTTTAACGATTCCTCCAAGACCATCTAACGCAGTTTCATCATAGCGTTGGCGTGTACTTTTTAACACCCAAGTTTCTTGATAGTTAGTTCCTGTAGAAGCGCTTAAATATTTTAATATCTTAAAGTTTGTTGTAATAGGAATAGTATGTCGAGCACCAATCTGTGCGCTATTAAACATTTCTGGCTTAAAGAAAAGCGAATCTACCGTCTGTATTCTATTTTCTGCAGAAACATCATACTGAAAGTTTATATTCTGAATAATTCCTTTTTTAACGCCATCTTTTGGTGCAAAAGGATAAATCCGTGAAACACTTGCATTTAAATTAGGTAAAGACATGTTTATTTGATTCGTCTGCGTATTCTGCGAATGAGTTGCCGCCAACGAAAAGTTTACCTGCGGGTCGCCGTCAAAGCTTTTGGAATACGAAATTGAAGAACTTAAATTGTTAACCAACGCACTTGCATTGTTGGTTTGGTTAATAGATTCTCTAAAATATTGACTACTACCTAAATTTACTGATGCAGAAAAACGTGAACTTGGGTTACTCTTGGTATCCTGTGTGTGAGACCAGCGTATATTATAATTACTACTTTGTTGAAAATCAGGAAAACCACGTTCTTCTTGTATTAGGTTTTCATAACGTACGCTTACATTTCCGCGGTATTTGTATTTTAAAATATATGCTGATTCACCACGTAGTGCGTAACTACCGTTGGTGTAATAATCACCCAAAATGCTTAAATCTAAATAATCATTAATGGCGAAGTAGTACCCACCGTTTTGCAGAAAAAAACCACGACTGTTATTTTCACCAAAAGAAGGGATTATAAAACCCGAAGTACGATCTTCCGTAAGCGGAAAGTATGCAAACGGTAGCCCTATAGGCGTTGGTACATCGGCAATGTACATATTGGTTAAACCCGTTACAATTTTTTTCTTCGGAACAAATTTTGCTTTTCGAGTATAGAAATAATATTCAGGATCATCAATATTTTTTGAAGTAGTAAATTTCACATTCCGAAGATATACTACCGAATCGTTTACTTTTTTAGTTACTTCAGCAATTACATTGAAACCATTTCGCTCCGTCCGGCTGTTATACACTAAAGCTTTTTTAGAATTAAAATTATAACGTATAGAATCTGGCTCCACTTTATTCGTAGCCTGAACAAAAATAGGCCGCTGGCTGTAAACGCCCGCACTGTCTATTCCTTTGGCATATACTTCGTTTTTGTTATAATCTAGAATTATTAAACCAGCATCAATACGCATATCGCCATAAATAATATAGGCGTTGTTATACATATATACTTTGTTTTCCTTTCTATTCAGTAGTACATAATCTTCACCATAATAATCAACTATATCAGTCAAGGTTTCTTTGGGAGGCTTTATAGAATCTGGTCTTACAGTGTCTTGGTCCTTTTTATTTATTTCTTCAACAATAGGTTTTAAGTTTACTGAAATCGTGTCTTCATTACTAGTCTTGGGGATATTAGTTTCGTTTTTCGGCGGAATATCCTGTGAATGCAAAATGCCGCTGCCAAAAAGCAGAAATGTTAGTAAGATTGTTAAGTAATGCCTGTTGCTGCGCAATGTGCTGATGCTATTATTTTGTAGTTTTGGCTCAGTATTTGAAACGTTCAAAAATAAACATATTTTTTGGGGTAGGTTTTTTTTAATGAAATTTTTAGAAAAAAGAAAACGCTACCCAACACTTCTAGCATTTCAAACGCTTGAAGTCAATAACAAATAAATAAAAAACTCGTTAAAATGTATATGAAAACGAAACTCTTTACTTCTTTCGTATTAATTATTAGTCTTGCATTTTTTTCATTCACTATTTCGGCAGCTGAAAACCCTATTAAAACCTTTGTCGTTGTATTGGATGCGGGGCATGGTGGTCATGATCACGGAAACAAAGGAAAAAAGGGAAGTGGTTATAAAGAGTCCGAAATATCTTTAAACATAGTTTTAAAAGTAGGAGCGGAGCTTGAAAAACTTCCTAATGTTAAAGTTATTTATACTCGTAAAACTGATGTTTTTGTTGAATTGCGTGAAAGAGCGGCAATAGCCAATAGAGCAGATGCCGATCTTTTTGTGTCGGTTCATTGTAATGCCCACAATAGTGATGCTTTTGGTGCTGAAACATTTGTATTGGGGCTTCATAAAAGCCAAGCCAACTTTGAAGTTGCAAAAAAGGAAAATGAGGTAATTTATCTAGAAGAAAATTACGAAGAAAAATATGGAGGCTTTGATCCAAACGCACCTGAGTCGTTGATAGGAATGGTATTAATGCAAGAAGAGTACCTAGACCAAAGTATTCTTTTGGCTAGTTTGGTTCAAAACAATGTAATAAACAATTTAAAAAGAAAAGACAGAAGTGTAAAACAGGCAGGTTTTTGGGTGCTTCACAATACTTATATGCCAAGTATTTTAATAGAAATTGGTTTTTTAACCAATGCTACTGAAGGTGCATATTTAAACTCCGCCAAAGGTCAGCTAGAAATGTCTAGAGAAATTGGCTATGCTATTAAAGGTTATATTGGGAGTATTTCTGTTACCGACGAAAAAATAAAACATCCTGAAGTAAAAGAACTAGAGGTTGAAAAAATAATTGAAACAATTAAAGAAGATATCTTTGAAGGCATAACCTTCAAAGTACAAATAGCCGCAACCAGTAAAAAAATAGACCCTAAACCCAATAACTTTAAAGGTCTTAAAGATATTAATCGTGAAAAGGAAGGTGGGCTTTTTAAATTTTATTATGGCCAAACTTCCGACTATAATAAAATTCAAGTAATGAAAACCTTCGCACAACAAAAAGGCTATCCTTCGTCATATATTGTAGCCTTTAAAAAAGGAAAAAAAGTTAATGTTTCAGAAGTGTTAAAATCAAAAGCCAATTAGTCGGCATTCCTTATATTTATCCCTTAAATTTGTTTAAAATAAAAAATTGCACCCTTGAAACTATCTAAAGAAGTAAAAACCGGAATTCTCGCTATTGGCGCTATATTGTTGTTAATATTTGGCTACAATTTTTTAAAAGGCACAAACTTGCTTGACAAAAACCGAGAATTTTATGTAAAATATGATAATGTAGAAGGCTTGGCGCAAGCAGCACCTGTTACAATTAATGGTTTAACAGTAGGAAAGGTTCAAAAAATTTCTTTTGCAAACGCAAAAGGTGGTTTGGTCGTAAAATTTGCAGTTGAAAAAGATTTTGAATTTTCAAAAAACAGTGTGGTTAGAATATATAGCTCTGGCTTACTTGGTGGTAAAAATCTAGGTATTTTTCCTGGTTATGGTCCAAACACCGCTAAAAGTGGTGATACACTGCGTGGCGATGTAGAAGACGGAATGCTTACTGCAGTTACAAAAGCTCTTGGTCCATTAGAAAAAAAGGTAAACAATACATTGGCAACGGTAGATACCTTAATGTTGAGCGTTACCTCAATTGTAGATGAAGATACTCGCAACAACTTACAACAAGCCATTGCGAATCTTAATACAACTTTAAATTCCTTTGCAGGTGTTTCTGAAAAACTAAATAACATACTTGGCAACAACACAGGAAAACTAGATAATATTTTTACAAACCTTGACAAAACAGCCAATAACCTTTCAAAGCTAACAGATTCCTTAGCACAATTAGAAACAGGAAAACTAGTAACCGACCTTCAGAATGTAGTAGATAAAATGGATAAAATCGTTGCTGGAGTAGATAATGGCGAAGGCTCTATTGGAAAACTTTTAAAAGACGACAAGCTTTACGAAAATCTAGAAGGTGCATCAAGACAGCTTGAGCAATTGCTACAAGATGTAAAATTAAATCCGAAACGCTATGTGCATATTTCAGTTTTCGGTAAAAAGAATAAAGAATACGAAACGCCAGACAACCCAGAAGAATAATCCATGCAATACCTTCCAAACATTCTTTTTGCCATCATCCTCGCAACAGGTGTTGGCTATTTTACCTTTAATATTCGTAAAGTTATTCGCAACATTAAGTTGGGGCAGAAAGTAGATGCTTCAAATAATACAGGTGAAAGATGGGGCTACGTGGCACGTATCGCACTTGGGCAATCAAAAATGGTGGTTCGGCCAGTTTCTGGTTTACTTCACATTATTGTTTACCTAGGTTTCATAATTATTAATATTGAAGTACTCGAAATTATTATAGACGGTATTTTCGGGACACATCGTATCTTTTCTTCAATAGGAAGCCTTTATGGATTTCTAATAGGTTGTTTTGAAATCTTAGCACTTTTGGTATTTGTTTCAGTAACTATATTTTGGTTACGAAGAAATATATTAAAAATACAACGTTTCTGGAAACCCGAAATGAAAGGGTGGCCAAAAAACGACGGTAACTTCATTCTTTATTTTGAAATGGTTTTAATGACACTTTTCTTGGTAATGAATGCAACCGATATTTCTTTTCAGGAAATGAACAATGGTAATATAATTTCAAAATACATTGCAGGCTGGTTTAGTGGTACTTCGGTAGATACAATTCATATTATTGAACGTGCTGCCTGGTGGCTTCATATTATAGGAATATTAATATTTCTTAATTATTTATACTTTTCAAAACACCTTCATATAATGTTGGCTTTTCCAAATGTTTACTTCGGAAAAGTGGTTCCAAAAGGAAAATTCAAAAATCTTGAATCTGTTACAAACGAAGTAAAAATGATGATGGATCCTAACATTGATCCATTTGCAGCACCCGCAGAAGGAGCAACAGAAGTTCCTGCAAAATTTGGCGCAAGTGATGTTTTAGATTTAAACAGAATTCAACTATTAAACGCATACACCTGCACAGAATGCGGCCGCTGTACAGATGAATGCCCAGCAAACAATACAGGTAAAAAGCTATCGCCACGAAAAATAATGATGGACACCCGCGACCGTTTGGAAGAAGTTGGTAAAAACATTGACAAAAACGGAGAATTTAAACCAGACGGAAAACAACTTTTAGACGATTACATTTCTCGCGAAGAACTTTGGGCCTGCACAACTTGTAATGCCTGTGTAGAAGCCTGTCCTGTAAGTATAGACCCGTTGAGTATTATAATGGATATGCGTCAATACTTGGTCATGGAACAATCTGCAGCACCAACGGAACTTAACGGAGCAATGACCAATATTGAAAACAACGGCGCACCCTGGCCTTATAACCAGATGGATAGACTTAATTGGAAGGACGAGAAATAACATTAATTTGTTAATTAGTGGCAAAAAAACAATAACATGCAAAAAGAAGAAGTAGAAAAAATGTTACACGATAAAGTAGAAGCGGGAGAACACGTAAGCCCAATTCTACCTGAAGGAGTAAAAAACTACTTAATAGATATAGACGGTACCATAACAGACGACATTCCAAACGAGGAACCTGAGAATGGCAACTTGCAAACCATTTCCGGATGCTTTAAAAACGTTGAATAAATGGTACGATGAAGGGCATATTATATGTTTTTTCACATCACGTACCGAAGCTCATCGTGAAGTAACCGAAAATTGGCTCAACAAACACGGCTTTAAATTTCACAGCATGTTAATGGGCAAACCACGAGGTGGAAACTATCATTGGGTGGACAACCATTTGGTAAAAGCCACTAGATATAGAGGTAAATTTACTGATTTGGTAGAAAAAGAAGTAACTATTGAAGTATTTAAAGATTAAATTAAAATTCTAAGTATAAATTCTAAAAGGTCTAACCTTTAACAACTAGGAACCAGAAACTTGAAAACAATGAGTGAACAAATAAAAGTCCCAACAATGGCCGAATATATGGCCCAAGGCAAACAACCTGAAGTATTGTTCTGGGTAGGTTGCGCAGGGAGTTTTGACGACCGTGCAAAAAAAATAACAAAAGCCTTTATAAAATTATTAAACAAAGCAAACATAGATTTCGCAGTGCTAGGAACTGAAGAAAGCTGTACCGGTGATCCCGCAAAAAGAGCAGGAAACGAGTTTCTTTTCCAAATGCAAGCAATGACTAATATTGAAGTTTTAAATGCATACGAAGTAAAAAAGATTGTAACCGCCTGTCCGCATTGCTTTAACACTATAAAAAATGAGTATCCCGAACTTGGCGGAAATTATGAAATTTTGCACCATACTCAATTTCTTAAAGGATTGATGGAAGAGGGTAGATTAAAGGTTGAAGGCGGAAAGTTCAAAGGAAAAAAAATAACATTCCACGATCCTTGTTATTTGGGAAGAGCAAATGGCGAATATGAAGCTCCGCGTGAGCTACTTCAAAAACTAGAAGTTGAACTAACCGAAATGAAACGCAGCAAAAAACACGGTATGTGCTGTGGTGCTGGTGGCGCACAGATGTTTAAAGACGCAGAACCAGGCGATAAAGAGGTAAATGTCTTACGCACTGAACAAGCTTTAGAAACTTCATCAAAAATAATAGCTACGGGTTGTCCGTTCTGTATGGTAATGATGAGTGATGGCGTAAAAGCTAAAAACGAAGAAGAAAACGTACAAGTAGTGGACATTGCAGAAATGATTGCAAATGCTGAAGATTTATAAACAATGCTAACAGACTTCAAAAACTTACCCGATGATTCCAGAGTATGGATTTATCAAGCAAATAGAAAAATGAGCGACGATGAAGTTGCTGAAATAACGGAACTTTCAAACGATTTCCTAACCAAATGGACTGCTCACGGCGCCGAATTGGAAGCTGGACTCGAAATAAAATACAATCGTTTTATAGTTATCGGTCTAAATCAAGCAAATGCTTCGGCATCGGGCTGTAGTATTGATACTTCGGTACATTTCATTCAATCACTTCAAGAAAAATTTGATTTAGATTTACTAGATAAAATGAATGTTACCTTTTATTCAGGTGAATATATAGCTTACAAAACGTTGGCCGATTTCAGAAAAATGGCGAAAGACAAATCGGTTTCAAAAAACACAGTCGTCTTCAATAATCTTGTAAACACAAAAGCCGAATACCTTGAAAACTGGGAAGTTCCCGCTACCGAAAGCTGGCACAATCGTTTTTTATCTTAATTACCCCTCTATTTATACTATGAATAAATTTCTGCTTGCAGCCATTCTTACATTCTTGCTATTTCCAGCATTTACATTTGCACAGGAAAACAATCCTCTAATTCTTAAAAAAGATTTTCAAAATCAAAAAAAATGGGTAGATAGCATCTACGACAACATGTCTTTGGAAGAAAAAATGGGCCAACTCTTTATGGCAGACATTTTTAGTAGCGATCCAACCTCTAAATCTGATAAAATAAAGGATTTAATAACCAATTATCATTTGGGTGGTGTAATTTTTTCAAAAGGTGGCCCTATGCGTCAAGCCAAGCTTAATAACGAGTTTCAGTCGCTTGCCAAAGTACCGTTACTAGTTGGGATGGATGCAGAATGGGGTTTAGCCATGCGGTTAGATTCTACCTACGCTTTTCCGTGGAATATGACTTTGGGCGCAATAACCGATAACAAAATCGTTGAAAAAGTAGGAAAACGAATTGGCGAACATTCCAAGCGATTAGGTGTTCATATTAACTTCGCACCTGTAGTAGATATTAATACAAACCCTAAAAATCCAATTATAGGAAATCGTTCTTTTGGTGAAGACAAAGAAAACGTAACCGAAAAGGCTTTAGCATTTATGAAAGGAATGCAAAGCGCAGGCGTTATGGGTAGTGCAAAACATTTTCCCGGCCACGGAGACACCGATATGGATAGCCACAAAGCACTACCAACAATCGATTTTTCTAGAGAACGATTAGACACTTTGGAGTTATACCCTTACAGAAAATTAATAAATGAAGGCTTAAACGGTGTGATGGTTGCCCATCTAAATGTTCCAGCTTTAGAACCACAGATGAATTATCCATCATCACTTTCAACAAAAGTTGTAACAGATTTACTGAAAAAAGAGATGGGTTTCAATGGCTTAATTTTCACAGATGCTCTTAATATGAAAGGAGCTTCAAACTTCAAAAAACCTGGTGAAATTGAATTGGCGGCTTTTTTGGCAGGAAACGATATACTTCTTATTTCTGAGGATGTTCCAAAGGCTATGGAATTTCTTATCAATTCATATAACGAAGAAGTTATTACTGAAAAACGTTTGGCTTATTCAGTTAAAAAAATTCTTTATGCAAAGTATAAAGTTGGTTTAAACAACTATAAGCCTGTAAATATGAGTTATTTAGCTGAAGATCTAAATACAGTAAATGACGACGCACTTTATGAAGAAGCAATGAGTAATGCACTTACAGTCCTTAAAAACGATCGCGCTATACTTCCTATAAAAGATTTGCAAAAGAAAAAGATAGCATACATCAATTTTGGAGATGATTCTGGCGAATATTTTTTAAATGAATTGAAAAAGTACGCACCAGTGCAATGGGTGAAGGAAAATAGTTTGGGCGATTACGTTCAGAAATTAAAAGAATTTAATTATGTAATCGTTGGTTTTCATAAAAGCAATGATAACCCTTGGAAAAGCTTCGAATTTTCTGAAAAAGAACTCGTTTGGTTATATGAAATTGCACGTACAAACACCGTAATTCTTGATATTTTTGCACGTTCCTACGCGATGCTGGATGTAAAAACAACTGCAAATTTTGAAGGCATCATTATGTCTTACCAGAACAGTAAAATTGCACAAGAGCTTTCGGCACAATTAATTTTTGGAGCGCGTGAAGCTAAAGGAAAACTACCTGTTTCTTTAGGCGAAAATTTTCCGTTAAATACTTTTTTGCAAACAAAAACCTTACGAAGACTTCAATACGGAACACCTGAAAGTGTAGGTGTTAACAGCTATAAACTAAAAAAAATAGATTCCGTCGCAAATGTTGGTCTAAAAGAAGGAATGTACCCTGGCGCTCAGATTTTAGTTGCACGTAAAGGAAAGGTTATTTATCAGAAAAGCTTTGGTTATCACGAATACGATAAAAAAACGGAAGTAAAAGACACCGATATTTATGATCTTGCTTCACTTACTAAAATTCTGGCAACGTTACCAATCGTAATGCAATTGGCAGATAAAAAAGAATTAACGCTAAATACCAAACTTTCAGAAATGCTTCCAGAGTATAAAAACTCTAACAAAGCAAACGTAACAATTAAGCAAATGCTTTCGCATTACGCACGTTTTAAAGCTTGGATTCCATTTTACAGACATACGTATAACGAAGAAAAAATTGGGGTTTCTTCAAAATACTATTCTGATGTTCCTGCAAAAGATTTCAATGTTGAGGTTGCCGAAAACCTTTATATGCGAAGAGATTATATAGATACAATCTACAAAACAATCCGTGAAAGCGAATTAAACAGTAGATTATCTTATAAATACAGCGATTTGCCTTATTATATTCTGAAAAAATATTTAGAAGAAAAGTTTAACAAACCTTTGGAAATAATAGTTCAAGAAAACTATTTCGAGTCTTTGGGTGCTAATTATACTACTTACAAACCGCTTGATAAATTTTCAAAAGATCAAATTCCACCTACAGAGCAGGACGATGTTTTCAGAAAACAGAAAGTTCAGGGTTATGTAAACGACCAAGGTGCGGCAATGCTTGGCGGCGTTAGTGGTCACGCAGGGTTATTCAGTAATAGTAACGATGTTGCAAAAATAATGCAAATGTATCTTTGGAAAGGCTTTTATGGTGGCACTAGGTATTTTAACCCGGATGTTTTGGATCTTTTCAACACGTGTTATTATTGCAAAGACGATGTAAGAAGAGGAGTTGGTTTCGACAAACCCCAACTCGGAACATCAGGTCCAACCTGTGGTTGCGTTTCAATGACCAGTTTTGGGCATAGTGGTTTTACAGGAACCTTTGCGTGGGCAGACCCCGAACAGGAAATTGTATATGTGTTTTTATCCAACAGAACATTCCCTGATTCAGAAAACCGAAAGTTAATAAAAAGCGATTTACGCAGTAAAATTCAGGAAGCCATTTATGATGCGATTGATTATTAAAAGAAACTTAAGGGAGTCAAGACCGCTTCGCTACATGGCCCAACACGAATTTTGATTGAGTTAAAATAATTTAAATTGAATAACAAACCGTCCTGTTTCCCTGCAGTCCTGTTTCTTGATTCAAATATATATATATATGAAAATAGCAATAGTATGTTATCCAACCTTTGGTGGTAGTGGTGTAGTTGCTACCGAACTAGGCTTGGCACTTGCAGAACACGGTCACGAAGTACATTTTATCACGTATAAACAACCTGTTAGGTTAGAGCTACTTTCAAAAAACATCCATTTTCACGAAGTTTCAGTTCCAGAATATCCATTATTTCACTTTCAACCTTATGAACTTGCGCTTTCAAGCAAGTTAGTCGATATGGTAAAGCTTCATAAAATTGAAGTTATGCACGTACATTACGCCATACCACATGCATACGCAGGTTATATGGCAAAGAAAATGTTGGCCGAAGAAAACATCTACATCCCAATGGTAACAACGCTTCACGGAACTGATATTACGCTAGTTGGCAGCCATCCATTTTATAAGCCAGCAGTAACTTTCAGTATAAATAATAGTGACGTTGTAACTTCGGTTTCACAAAGTTTGAAAGAAGACACACTTCATCTTTTCGATATTAGGAAGGAAATTCATGTAGTTCCTAATTTTATTGATATTCCTAAGAAAGTAAATACGTTTACAGACTGTCAGCGTGATTTAATGGCGCATAAGGATGAACGTATTATTACACACGTTAGTAATCTTCGGAAAGTAAAACGCGTGACAGATGTTATAGAGGTTTTTGATAGAATCCAGAAAAAAATTCCTTCAAAATTAATTATGGTTGGCGAAGGACCGGAACGTGAGGCTTGCGAACGTTTATGTGTTGAAAAAAATATTGAAGAAAAAGTGCTTTTTGTTGGTAATAGTAATGAAGTAGATAAAATTTTATGCTTCACAGATCTTTTTATTCTTCCTTCCGAAAAAGAGAGTTTTGGTCTTGCAGCTTTAGAAGCAATGGCGTGTGGTGCTCCTGTAATATCAAGCAATACAGGCGGTTTGCCCGAAGTGAATATTGAAGGCGTAAGTGGTTTTTTAAGCGAAGTAGGCAATGTAGATGAAATGGCCGAAAACGCTTTAAAGATTTTAGCTTCAGATGAAATTTTGAACAAATTTAAAAAACAAGCTATTGAAACCGCAATGATTTTCGACACAAAGAAAATTGTGCCTCTTTACGAAGCTTTATATAAAGAAGCAATTAAACTGCGAAAAGCTGATGTCATTTAAAAAACCTCTTAATAATAGAGAAAATAAAAATATCAAACTGAGCGTAGTCTAAATTATAATTTTAATCGACTACGTTCAATTTGATAAAATTAATTTTTCACTTTTTAATAAGTAACTTTTAAATATATCCTTAAAATTGGTAACGTGCGCTTAAGCCAACACCAATATTTAAGTCGTCTCGAGAGCCTAAATTTACTCTAGGCCTTACATCTAAAGACACAAGTAATGGGAAATCAAAATTGTATTCAATACCAACATCGCCAGTTACAAAAACAAATGCCTCAGAATCTCTATACTTTTTATTATTGAAAGGAGAGTCAGTATCATAATATTCATAACGTTCCAACCCTACACCTGCACCCGGACCTGCATACCAATTAAAACTGCCATCAATATTCCAAACCCACTGATAAATACCGGTTAGTTTTGCGGTATCGTAATTTCGATCACTTTGCCAGCCTAAACCTAGTTCCAGCCTATTATTATCGCCCAAAGTCCTTTGATAGTTGACTTCTGGCCCAAAACCACCACTATCACCTATGCGAACACCAATAGCGTTTTTTGAAATTTCCTGAGCATTAGATTGAAATCCAAAAGCTGCAATAACAATAATTAATAAAATTGATTTTTTCATGATTTTTTACTTTAGTTTTAATCAGCAAACATAACGGTATAATTAATATAGAATTGTTAACAGCCCGCCAATCCAAGTGCTGAAATTTACAAAGTTTTGTTAAGGAATTTTCTACATTTACAATTCAAGATATGAAAGACCAATTCAAAGATTTTAAAAAGATTTTTAATGGCGAATTTTTCACAGATTCACTACATAAATCGCTTTATTCAACAGATGCTTCAGTTTACCGAAAAATTCCATTGGCGGTAGCATATCCAAGAAATATTGAGGCAATAAAGCAATTAGTTCGCTTTGCTTTAAACAATAAAACTTCATTAATTCCTCGTACAGCTGGTACTTCATTAGCAGGCCAATGTGTAGGCGAGGGGATTGTAGTAGATGTTTCGATGCATTTCACTAAAATTATTTCTTTAGATGTTGAAAATAGAACTGTAATACTTCAACCAGGCGTTATTAGGGACGAATTGAACGCTTATTTAAAACCCCACGGACTTTTCTTCGGTCCAAATACTTCAACCAGCAATCGCTGTATGATTGGCGGAATGGTTGGCAACAATAGTAGTGGTACGACCTCAATCCAATATCGGGTTACACGTGATAAGGTTTTAAAGCTAAAAACAATACTTTCTGACGGAAGTGAAGCCATTTTTGAACCACTTACAAAAGATGAATTTCTGAAGAAAACAAAACTTGATTCTTTGGAAGGAAAAATATACAAAATTCTTTACGATGAATTAATTTCCGAAGAAACCCAACAAGAAATTTGGAAAGAATTCCCAAAGCCCGAAATACATAGAAGAAACACAGGTTATGCCGTTGATAGTTTACTGAATACAACCGTTTTTGGAGAATTTGAAGAAGAAATAAACATCTGTAAATTACTCTGTGGAAGCGAGGGAACTCTTGCTTTTACTACTGAAATTACACTTCAATTAGATCCGTTGCCGCCACAATTTACCGCAATGGTAGCAACACATTATGAAACCCTTGAAGCTTGTTTAAACGACGTCGTTATTGCAATGCAACACAATCTACACACTTGCGAAATGATGGACAGTGTAATTTTAGATTGTACCAAAAAAAATAAAACCTACGAACCATATCGTTTTTTTGTGGAAGGAAATCCAAAGGCAATTTTGCTTTTAGAGTTAAAAAGTAATTCTGAAGAAGATTTAGAAAAGCAAACGGAAGCATTATTAAAATCCTTAGAATTATCAAACCACAGCTATCACAATCCAGTTTTAAAAGGCGAAGAAATTGAAATGGCTTTGGAATTACGTAAAGCAGGCTTGGGGCTTTTAGGAAATATGGTAGGCGACCGCAAAGCAGTTGCCTGCATTGAGGACACAGCGGTTGCTCTTGAAGATTTACCTAAATATATAAGTGAATTTTCAGCCTTAATGAAAAAGTACGACCAGCAGGCTGTCTATTACGCTCACGCTGGCGCAGGAGAGTTACACTTACGACCTATTCTTAATTTGAAAGAGAAAGAAGGCGTGGAATATTTCAGAAGAATAACGACAGATGTTGCTTTGCTTTGTAAAAAATACAAAGGTTCTTTTTCAGGTGAACACGGTGATGGCATTGTGCGCGCAGAGTTTATACCATTAATGATTGGTGAAAAAAATCACGAACTTTTAAAACGAATTAAGTCAGCCTTCGACCCGCAGAACATCTTCAATCCAGGAAAAATTGTGAATGCTTATAAAATGGATGAATCGCTTCGCTATGCGGTAAATAGAAAAAAGCCAGAAATTAAAACTTTGATGGATTTTAACGATTCTGAAGGAATCCTTCGTCTGTCCGAAAAATGTAACGGCAGTGGCGATTGCCGAAAAAGTGCCGATGCGGCAGGAGCAATGTGTCCAAGCTATCACGCAACAAAGAATGAAAAAGACACAACTCGAGCCCGTGCAAATGCTTTAAGAGAAGTTTTAACGAATAATGAAGCCGTTAACAAATTCAATTCTAAAGAGTTGAAGGAGGTTTTTGACCTCTGTATAAGTTGCAAAGCCTGCGCCAGCGAATGTCCTAGCAATGTAGATATAAGCACTGCGAAAGCTGAATTTTTATACCAGTATAATAAGGCAAATGGAGTTTCATTTAGTACTAAATTATTTGGAAAAAGTACGAAGTTGACCAAAATGGCTTCCAAGTTTCCAAGTCTTTCTAATTGGTTTTTTACAAATGTTTTTACTTCAAAAATGATTAAAAATTTTGGAGGAGTTGCCACTGAAAGAAGCTTACCGCTTATCTCAACAAAAAGTTTCAGTAAGGCGATTCAAACATCAGAATATAAGGAATTTAAGTTAATTAATTTAGACGAGACTAAAATAAAATATGTCGTGTTATTTGTTGATGAATTTAGTAATTATTTAGATGCTGAAATTGCCAATGATTCGCTTCAACTTTTATTAAAATTAGGCTACGAAGTCGAAATTATTTCACATTTAGATAGTGCCCGCGCATTAATTAGCAAAGGTTTTTTAGAAGAAGCAAAAGTAGAAATTAATAAAAATATTCAATTTTTAAAAGATAGAATTACAGAAGAAATTCCGCTGGTTGGTATTGAGCCTTCGGCAATTTTAGGATTTCGAGATGAATACCTTCGGTTGGCTACAGATGTTGAGTCGGCTAAAGCTATTTCAAAAAACACCTTTTTGATAGAAGAATTCCTTTCAATTGAAATTACACATGGAAACATCAATCAAAACCAATTTACTTCCGAAGAAAAACACATTAAAATTCATAATCACTGCCATCAAAAATCTTTGAGCAATCAAAAAGTAACTTTCGATATTCTTAATCTTCCGAAAAACTATAAACCAACGATCATTACGTCAGGATGTTGCGGAATGGCCGGAAGTTTTGGTTATGAAAAAGAACATTATGAGGTAAGTATGAAAATTGGGGAGTTGAAGCTGTTTCCATCAATCCGAAAATCTGCTAAAGATACCATTATCGCAGCAAACGGCACGAGTTGCAGATATCAAATTATGGATGGAACAGCTAGAAAACCGCTACATCCAGTTACAATACTTAAAAACGCACTACTTTAAAAACTGACGATTTAAATCTTACTAGAATGATTCCCGACAATTTGATCCACAAATATTTTAGCGAAACAGAATAATAATAGCAATATTTGCAAACATTGAAAAATTTCAGAATAAATAAACCATCAGCAGTCTTTATAAAATATGAAAAGTGAAATGTTGAACGATCACTATTTAGTAATTGGAGCAGGACCAGTTGGTTTAGCAATGGCAAAATCTTTCAAAGATGCCAAAATTCCATACCATCAAGTAGATGCAGATGATGATGTAGGCGGCAATTGGTATCACGGCACATACAAGTCTGCACATATACTTTCGGCTAGAAAGGTGATGGAATATCCAGACTTTAAAATGCCCGAAGATTACCCCGACTTCCCAAGTAGCGGGCAAATGCTTACGTATTATCAAAATTATGCTGCGAACTTTAATTTAACGGATGCTATTCAATTCGATACGAAAGTTATCTATGTTAATCCTATTGATGAAAATTTATGGGAAGTGACTTTTGAAGATAAAACAACGCAGATTTACAAAGGAGTAGTAGTATGTAACGGCCATCATTGGAGTAAAAACTATCCTGAATATGAAGGTGCTTTTACAGGCGATACTTTTCATTCTAAAGATTATAAGTCTTCAGATCAATTAAAAGATAAACGAGTTTTGGTCATTGGCGCGGGGAATTCAGCCTTTGATATTGCATCAGAATCTGCACGAGTAAGTTCCAAAAACTTTTTAAGCGTTAGACGTGGTATCTGGATTTTCCCTAAAACATTCATGGGGAAACCGCTAGCTTCTCTACAAGTGCCGCCCATACCAGACTGGGTTCGGGAAAGGTTAATCAAAATGATGCTTAAGCTTACCATAGGAAGTTATAAGGAATACGGTTTGCCAAAACCAGAATCCAAGGTTTTTGACAGACATCCAACGGTAAATACGGAAACACTAATGCACGTAAAACACGGTAGAACCATAATAAAAGGTGCTGTAAAAAGGTTTTTAGGTTCAAAAATAGAATTTGAAGATGGAAGTATTGAAGACGTTGACACAATTGTTTATGCAACTGGTTTTAAAACCAATTTTCCATTTCTCCCAAAAGAACTTTGTCGTGTAGAAAAAGCACACGTAAAAGTGTATGGTTTTAGTATGTATGATACTTATAAAGGACTTTATTTAGTGGGATGGATGCAACCAAGAGGAGGCGTAGGATCGTTGATTACGCCTTATGCAAATTTATTGGCCCGATTAATAAAACTTCAGGATAAAGTGGAATCTCCTGTTGGTTTAATTTTAAAAGAAACGGGGGAACCCTTGCCAACAAGCCATTTGTTTGGAGGTGCTCAAGTAATAAAATGGATTTCTAAAATTGATAATAAAATAGACAAACTTGAGAAAAAAGGGCTTGAGTTAGACAAAAAATATAATGGGTTTTTAAATAAACCACTTGAAAATGCTTCTGAAAAACATTTAGAAGATATGCAGGTTTATTAATTTGAGAGTTTGAACCAAGACCACTTCGCTACAAGATTCAGGACAGATATGTCTTTAATGACAATTTAGTCAAAAACAAATAAACTGTCTTGATTCTCTTCATTCCTGCTTTCTGTTTTTCTTTAGTCTTGGTTCATGATTCCCTTCAGTCATGTTTCCTTTATCAAAATCATTTTTGAATTATTCCGCGTGAAAGTTTACATTTGTTGAAAACACACCTATGGCAGGCAATAGCTTCGGAAATATATTTAAACTTACCACCTTTGGCGAATCGCACGGCGAGGCCATTGGCGGAATTATAGATGGCTGTCCAGCAGGACTTTCACTAAATTTTGAAGCAATACAAACTGAAATGCAACGCCGAAAGCCTGGCCAATCTGCAATAGTTACTCAACGAAAAGAAGAAGACGAAGTAAAATTTCTTTCAGGAATATTTGAAGGAAAAACAACGGGAACATCTATTGGTTTTATTATTGAAAATACAAATCAAAAAAGCCAAGATTATAGCCACATAAAAGATATTTATCGCCCAAGTCACGCAGATTTCACCTACGACAAAAAGTACGGAATCCGCGACTATCGTGGTGGTGGACGTTCATCTGCACGCGAAACTGCTTGCCGTGTAGCTGCCGGCGCAATTGCCAAACAATTGATTCCTGAAATTAAAATAAATGTTTTTGTGTCTTCAGTAGGAGAAATTTTTATAGATAAACCCTATCAAGAACTAAATTTTTCAAAAACCGAAAGCAACAATGTACGTTGTCCAGATGCTGATACAGCTTTAAAAATGGAAAACCTCATTAAGAAAATTCGGAAGGATGGCGATACCGTTGGTGGTACAATTACGTGTGTTATCCAAAATGTACCAATCGGTCTGGGTGAACCTGTTTTCGATAAACTTCATGCAGATTTAGGCAAAGCAATGCTTTCCATAAACGCTGTAAAAGGTTTTGAATACGGCAGTGGCTTTTGTGGTGCCAAAATGAAAGGCAGTGAACACAACGACATTTTTAACCAAGATGGAACCACAAAAAGCAATTTAAGTGGTGGAATTCAAGGTGGAATAAGCAACGGAATGGATATCTATTTTAGAGTTGCTTTTAAGCCAGTTGCCACCATAATGCAAAAACAAGAAACTATAGACAGCAAAGGAAATAAAGCAGTAGCAGAAGGCAAAGGTCGTCACGATCCTTGTGTTGTGCCACGCGCTGTACCAATCGTAGAAGCAATGGCGGCATTGGTAATTGCAGATTTTTGGTTGTTGAATAAGGTTTCAAAAATCTAATATCTCACTCTAATATCTAATTATGAAAAAACTCGCATTACACTGGAAGATTATCATTGGATTGGTTTTAGGTATTATCTGGGCTTTACTTTCCAGTAAATTGGGTTGGAGCGAGTTCACGATAGATTGGATTGCGCCTTTCGGAAAAATTTTCATCAATCTTTTAAAATTGATCGCCGTTCCTTTGGTTTTGGTGTCAATCATTAGCGGTGTGGCGAATATTGGCGATCCGTCCAGTTTAGGTAGAATGGGAGGGAAGACCTTGCTCGCTTACCTTATAACCACCCTGTTTGCAGTAAGTATGGGGCTTTTACTGGTAAATACAATTCAGCCAGGAAAATTAATTGATGAACAAAGTAGAATAGATAACCGAATAAGTTATGAACTCTGGGCGGCATCCGAAGGACACGAAGTAAAGGATGGCATTAATTATTTGAAAGATCCTGCGTTCTTTGAGAGAGCACAAAAAATTACAGATCTATCTAAAGGTGATTTGAAAGATGCATCTGTCGCTGATAAGATGGAAACTGCCCAAAAAGCCAAGGAAACTACTCCATTACAACCGTTGATAGATTTAGTTCCTGAAAACTTTTTCTTTTCGTTGACTAATAATGGGCTAATGCTTCAAATTATTTTCTTCGGAATATTTTTTGGCGTGTGTTTACTCCTTATTCCAAATGAAAAATCGAAGCCAGTAACCGACTTTATGGACAGTACCATGGAAGTTTTCTTGAAAATGGTAGATCTAGTTATGCAAGCCGCACCATTCTTCGTATTTGCTTTATTGGCAGGTGTTGTAAGTAAAATGGCAGGCGATGATATTGGTAAAGTATATGAAATTTTTAAAGGCCTAAGTTGGTATTCACTTACCGTATTTGCAGGATTAATGTTGATGATTTTTGTTATCTATCCATTAATAATGAAACTATTTGTGAAAAAAATACCATACAAAGGTTTCTTTAAAGCAATGGCGCCAGCACAAACCTTAGCTTTTTCAACCTCAAGTAGCGCGGCTACTTTACCAGTAACTATGGAATGTGTTGAAGAAAATCTGGGCGTTGATAAAAAAATAACCAGCTTCGTTTTACCCATTGGTGCAACTGTAAATATGGACGGAACCTGTCTTTATCAAGCCGTAGCAGTTGTATTTCTTGCACAGTTACATATGATAGACCTTACTTTTGGGCAACAATTAACCATTGTGTTAACCGCAACGTTAGCATCCATAGGTTCTGCGGCAGTGCCGAGCGCAGGCTTGGTAATGCTAATAATTGTGTTGGAATCTGTTGGACTTAACCCAGCTTGGATAGCCATTATCTTTCCTGTAGATAGAATACTTGATATGTTTAGAACCGTTGTAAACGTAACAGGCGATGCAACAGTTTGTACAATTATTGCTAAAGGCGAAGGAATGCTAAACTACGAGACCCAAGAAAACCCATCTGAAACTTTTGATTTGGATTCTTAAACCTTACTAAATAATTTTAAAACAAAACATTGAATCCTAGATTTCCAAGATAATTTTGGAAATCTAGGATTCTTTCATTAACTTTATTGCTCTCCCCAATAAATAAGTACTCAATTAATTTCTTTTTTTAATTTATTGAATTAACTCTAAATTTTTAAAGTTATGCAAAAGACAATTGTATATTGTTGTATTTCTTTACTAACGGTACAACTTTACTCCCAAGTGGGAATCGGAACAACGAATCCATCAGCTGCATCAATGCTCGAAGTGAGCAGTACTTCTGATGGTGGAGCAACTTACAAAGGTTTTATGCCGCCTAGAGTGCCGAGTATTCCTGCCCGAAATACAATAACACCAAATATATCGGAGGCAGGATTATTGGTGTTTGTCATGAACAATGGGAATGGTGAAAGTTGTTTACAAATCTGGGATGGAGGAGTCTGGAATGATATTTACTGTGTAACGATTCCATCCCCCGAAATCTGGATTAATGAATTTCATTATAAAAATATGGGTATAGATTCTGGAGAATTTATTGAGATTGCAGTACCTGCAGGATTTGATCTAAATACTTGTACAATTGAATTATATAACGGTACTACTGGCACCAATTACCAAACTATCTCTTTGAGCGGGATAATCCCAAATCAATTCAATAGAGTAGGAACTCTTTCATTTATGGCTACGGGACTTCAAAACGGACCATCGGATGGTATTGCAATTGTTAAAGCTGGCATTGTAATACAATTTCTTAGTTACGAAGGAATATTTATAGCAACTAGCGGCCCTGCCAATGGAATAACTTCTACAAATATTGGTGTAAAAGAATCGAAAAATACAACTTCAATTGGGGAATCTTTACAGCTCACTGGAACAGGAAATACGTATGGAGATTTTATTTGGAATGCTCCTTTGGCAGATTCTCCCGGAGATTTAAATGTTGGACAAATAATAAATTATATGCTTATCCGTAAGGTTCCCCAAGATAATTCCATCTATACTCACTCCATTTAGGTTTTCGGGAATCCAAGATTTCACTACCTAAATTAACCGATTAATAATCAATAATTTAGCATTATTTTTCTTGGTGTTGTCAATACTATTTTGTATATTTATAGTACTGATATTCAGATTAATGACTATAAAATTATCCATAAGAGAGAGAGATGAAATTAAGCAATTACACCGTAATTG
>Ga0256845_1001129_pt1 | contig 22356 bp, 20 predicted proteins | sample RiftiametaG_FD_189101 | JGI IMG/M metagenome (GOLD analysis project Ga0256845, IMG submission 189101) | Tube worm associated microbial communities from hydrothermal vent at the East Pacific Rise, Pacific Ocean - Riftia | ecosystem: Host-associated > Annelida > Integument > Unclassified ... | reverse complement strand
TATCAATAACTAAAATAGTAATGTACTTAACTTGCTTTTTTCTTTTCGCATGTGATTCAAATTCTGACAAACGTGATATTCAGAGCCTTAAAAGCAAAAAAATTGTTGATGAGTCAATAATTGATAACACTGTTATTCCACTTGGACGACTAGGGAAGGGCGTTATTTCTCTTGCTTATCAATTAGAATTAACGTTAATCCCTAAAAAAAATTCTATTAATGTAGGGTTGTAATAGAAATAGAATTGAAGAAATAGATGAATCATTTTTATATTCATGGTTAAGCTCTTTTTATTAAAACTTGAATTCAAGAATCAATTCATTTGCAATAGCTCAATAGAATATTTAAAGCAAAATATAAACAAGTTCATTCTAGTGGAATTGCTAGTATAAATATTAAAAAAGCTAATTGGCAAAATACGTTCTAATCATTAATTATTTCCAATTGCTAGAATTGTTTCTACTGGTCAATGTTTTTGTGATGAATCTAGTAAAGAAAAGATGAAAAAACTCTTTGCAGATAACCAGTCAAAATATCAGGGGCATCTAGAAAAACATTAGAAACAGCTGAAGCTATTAGTGATTTTTAATCATGCTAATGGTACATATGTGCTGCTGGATTACTCATTAAATTAATCAGCATGTATACGCCAGTAATGACAAATATTGCACCAGTTATGCGAATAACCATTAAATTATTAAGTACTTTTTTGATTTTTATGCTCATAGCACTTATTAGTAGAGTGCTCGGTAACGTGCCTAAACCAAATGAAAACATAAATGTAGCACTAGATAAACTATCGGCGGTTGAGGCTGCATATCCTAAACTGGTATAAACTAAACCGCAGGGTAACCATCCCCAAATGCTACCTAAAAGCATTGCCTTATATGGCGTATCTACGGGGAATAGGTTTTTGCTAAGTGGTTTAATTAAATTCCAAAAATATTGGCCAATTATTTCAATGTTGAATTTTCCTAAAGGGATACGAGCAATATTTATCCCCATTAAAATAATTAATAAAGATGAAAATATTTTTAACAAAGGGATTGGTGTTAAATTTTCTACAGATGTTCCGAATAAATTGCCAACAATACCTACTAGTAATCCTGCTAACGCATAGCTTGATATTCTACCAATTTGATATAATAAAATTGGAAGCCAACTACTTGATTTATTGTTTAGCTCTCGAATTGAAATATTTTTTTCACTTTTCTCATTATACGCTGTTTTAGTTGTAATCGATAAGCTAGATATGATGCCTCCACACATTGCAACACAATGTCCAGAACCCATTAAACCAAGTATAATTCCGCTAATAATGATATCGTACATTTAATTTCTCAGGCTGATTATTTTGTGTTTTTATTACTGTTAATAATAATGGGATTCTGTTGTTTTTTAAGGCTTATAATATTTCTAGTTTGCTCAGTTAAAAAAAATATTGACTGACTAGAAGGGAAAGATATGTTGAGATCTAGAGAAAAATATTTATCATTAACCAGTTTAATATGAGGCGATTTTGAATATTGAATACTGGCGGATAACGTGGCGGGTTTTATATAAGTTAATCGGAAGTTTTCTTTTCTATTGAGATAAAAATTGACAATAAATACCTTAGATTTAATAGTCGAAACGTTATTGTTTTTATCACTCCAAACAGCTTGGTATTTCATAGCTATTCGATTTTTCTCTTGAGTCAAAGGTATCAATTGATGATCTTGAATAAAACGATTTAAATATTTCTTTCCATTGACTGCTAAAACATGAAATTCTCTAGGAATTGTAAGGTTTGCATTTATAGCTTGAGTCTCAGTACAAAGCAAAAAATCAATACAAGCAAAGGCACTAAAAATAATGGTGTAAACTGTGAATTTGTTCAATGGATTTATCTAGTTCTTAGTTATTTATTGGATAAGTAAATATCATTTAGGTTGATCATCGTCAAATAAAATCTTAGATCCTTCAGCATCAAGATCATCATATTGACCATCCTTAACAGCCCAAAAAAATATAGTAATGGCTAATGCCAATATAACTAACGTTAAAGGAATTAACCAATAGATGCTTGCCATTTTATTCTCTATTAATAGTCTAAATAGTCACTAACCTAAATAATGACTAGTCTTAATAAATATTAGATTAATCATTATAATTTTATATTCTAGGTTGATAGAAGTTTGAAAAACGATCTATTGGAAAACGGGAGCAATACCTGAACCCCAAAATATCACAGTAATTGCTAACATGCCGACTAAACTAACCATTGATACAGTAAGGATCGAGCTAGAAAACAAAAATGCTTTTTCTTCACTTATATTCATAAGGTGTGGAACACCTTTGTAAAGAAGGCGTATAGCCATTCCAATAGCAATCAACGATATCAGCATATCTAACCAAAGAATTGGAAATGCACCCAAAAAACCAGCCAAAAACAATGGTGTAAAACTATAAGCCGTTAGATTAACACATTGGGCAAGAGTTGGATTGGCTCCATAAGTTTTAGCCATCCATTGAATAAATAACGATAAAACAAATACCGCAACTAAAATAGCAATATATGCAGAAATAGATAAATAAAGAGCGCTCATTGCTGTTAGCGTATGAAGATCACCTGAGCCAATTTGCCAACCAACATAAGTACTACCAATAAATGCTGAAGCAGGAGGAATAGCTGCGAAAAATATCAAATAAGTTAGATAAATATGAGGAATACTTTGTTTCTTTTCAGAAATATTAGGCCATTCTTGATTTGGACCATAAATTAGAGCGATTGCATTCGTTAAGGACATTTGATCACCTGTTTCTGTTTTAGTTATGAGGATTAGAGTATGATAAAACTAAAGTGCTGTTGAATGCTAGCGTAATATACTCGTGAAACACTTAAATTTTCTATTTAAGTGTTAATTTGTATCGTTACAAAACAATAAAGTTTGAGGTAGACATGGATTACCAGCAATACGTTAATGAATTAGATAACGAAACTATTTGTAAATTAAGAGAAGCTGTTGAACTCGGCAAATGGTCAAATGGTGATAAATTAACTAAAGAACAGTTAGATAATGCTATGCAAGCCGTTATGCTGTGGCAGGCTTCTAACGAGGTTTCACGTGATAATGAACCTTTTAAAGTCGATGACAAAGGAGAGTTCAGCATGGGAAAAGGTACTAGGCTCAAGGAAACACCTATAGAATATCAATCAAAAGGTAACTTAGATTTGATTTTTAGTAGTAAAAACTAGGGTATACCTGTTGCCTTAACTCTAATTTGAAGGCAGTTTTATGGGACAAATTGCTCTAAGCACTATATAATCCGCAAAATTTACAAATACACTCAGTCAAATGTTAAATCTGTTTTATCCAATTGCTAGATCCTTTTTATTTCAGCTAGACGCTGAGAAAACGCATGATCTTACTCTGCATTGGCTGGCAAAAATTCAAAATACACCATTACAATCATTAATTTCTCAGAAATTGATCAATGATCCAGTTGAATGCTTTGGCTTAACTTTTCCAAATAGAATTGGGTTAGCTGCTGGACTAGATAAAGATGCTCGGTGTATTGATGCCTTTGCCGCAATGGGATTTGGGCATATCGAAGTAGGGACGGTAACGCCAAGAGCACAATTAGGTAATCCAAAACCTAGATTATTTCGTTTACCTAAAGCTCAAGCTTTAATCAATCGTTTCGGTTTTAATAATCTTGGCGTTGATAACTTAATTGAAAATGTAAAAAGAGCAAAATTTAAAGGTATCTTAGGAATTAATATAGGTAAGAATTTTGATACCCCTGTAGAAGAGGCAACACAAGATTACCTGATTTGTTTAGAAAAAATTTATCCCTATGCTAGTTATATTACGATTAATATTTCATCACCCAATACAGCCAATTTAAGACAACTTCAGTTTGGAGAAGCTCTTGATGAATTACTCAGTGCAATAAAATTAAAACAAAAAGAACTTAACAACAAGTACTCTATAAGAAAACCAATCCTTATTAAAATTGCGCCTGATTTAAATGATGAAGAAATTGATGGTTTGGTCAAGACGTTTCTTAAATATGAAGTTGATGGTTTAATTGCAACCAATACGACGTTCTCTAGAAATGGAGTCGAAGGTTTATCTTACTCTAATGAGCAAGGCGGATTAAGTGGGGTACCTATTTTTGACGCTAGCACTGAAGTTGTTAAAAAGCTTTCAGAAAAAATCAATGGTGCATTCCCTATTATTGGGGTCGGAGGCATTGATGATACCTCTAAAGCAAAAATAAAAATTGAAGCGGGTGCGACGTTAGTACAAATTTATTCTGGATTCATTTATCAAGGTCCAAGATTAATTCATTCGATCGCAAAAGCGTTGAAAGGCTTCGAATTTAAAGGAAACGAACTTGAAAGGAACTAATATGCCACAGTTTTTTGCCACTTGCGCAACGAGTTTAGAATATCTTCTAGTTGATGAGCTAAAAGAATTAGGCGCTAAAAATGTTAAAGAAGGATTATCATTAGTCAACTTTGATGCAGAATGGTCAATACTTTATGATATTTTAATGTGGAGTAGAGTGGCTAGTCGTGTGCTCTATCCAGTTGCAAAATTTGAAGCGAAAGATGAAAAGGCTTTATATGACCAAGTGTCAATTATTGATTGGTCACAACATATCAAAAGTAATGCAAGTTTTGTCATTCACTCACAAAGTTTTCGCTCTGAATTATCTCATACTCAATTTATATCCCAACGTATTAAAGATGCCATAGTTGATCATTACACTGACATGGACGAACAAAGACCTGATGTTGAATTTGATAGACCTGATGTTGTATTGCAATGTCGAATTAGGCAAAACCAAGTGACACTATCAATAGACTTGGCTGGGGTTGGTCTACACCATCGAGGTTATAGAGAGCAGGGTGGGGCAGCTCCAATCAAAGAAAATTTGGCGTCGGCATTACTAATTAGAGCAGGCTGGTTAAAGCGTTGTCGTGAGTTTGAGGATCAGGATGATGAAGTGTCGAAATTAAGTTTGTATGATCCTATGTGTGGTTCGGGAACGTTTCTTATTGAAGCTGCAATGATGGCTCTTGATATAGCGCCAGGTACATACCGTGAATATTTAGGAATCTTTGGTTGGGATCAATTTAATAGTGAGCTTTGGCAACAAACTGTTGAAAATGCCAACAAACGTTTTGAGAACAATAAAAATAAAGAAAATTTACACATCATGGGAAGTGACTTAAACCCAAAGGTGATCTCTGTAGCTCAATCGAATTTAGAAATGTTGCATCACTATGATTTATCAAACAATATAAAAGTCAACATTGCGGCAATCGATCAAGTTAGCCAAATAGAAATACCAGCCAACGGCTTAGTCATCGTTAATCCGCCTTATAGCGAAAGACTGGGCGACTTTGAACAAGTTAAAAAACTTTATACTGAGCTTGGTGAATTATTAAAAGAAAAATTTTCAGGTTGGAATGCTTCTGTACTTAGTCCCAATAAAGTATTTGGACACTCTTTAGGAATAAGAGCGAAAAAAATCTATAAATTTAATAATGGAAGTATTGCTTGTGAACTTTTAAATTTTGATCTTGAACAGAAAAACTATTTGCAAAAACGAGTATCAGAAAATTCGAGTGAAAACTATAAAGACAGATTAACTGACGCAGCACTTCAGCTAAATAATCGGATAGAAAAAAACAGAAAAAAACTTAAAGGCTTTTTAAAGAAGAATGATATTAGTTGTTATCGTGTTTATGACGCTGATTTACCTGAATACAATGCTGCAATTGATGTGTACCAAGATAGGATTCATATACAAGAGTATCGCGCGCCAAAATCGGTTGATGAAAAGACGGCGATAAGAAGAATTAAGGATTTACATCGAGTGGTAGCCGGTATCTTTGAATTATCTATGTCATCGGTTTATATAAAGCAGAGGCGACAGCAAAAAGGTGATTGGCAATACGAAACGAAAGGTCGAGATGAGGCAGGGCAGGAAATAGAAAAAGATGATTTCAACATTGTAGAATCAGGTAGGAAATTCATCGTCAATTTAAAAGATTATTTAGATACGGGGTTATTTCTTGACCATCGTAACATACGTCAAATAATTGCTAAGGAATGTACAGGTAAATTATTTTTAAATCTTTTTTGTTACACTGCTTCTGTTTCAGTTTATGCTGCCAGCGCCGGAGCAAGTAAAACTACCAGCGTTGATCTGTCCAATACTTACCTCAACTGGGCAAAAGATAATTTTGAATTAAATGGTTTGTCTTTAGATAAAAATGAATTTATTAGAGATGATACTTTGCTTTGGATAAAAGAAGCGGTAGATTCCAATTTGAAATATGATGTCATTTTTTTAGATCCTCCTACATTTTCAAATTCTAAAAAAATGGAAAATCATTTTGATATTCAGAGTGACCATAAATTATTAATATCACAATGTATGAAATTATTAAGTGATAAAGGAACACTCTATTTCTCCAATAACTTTAAGCAGTTTAAAATGGAATTTAATGCTGAAAAATATGAAGAATCAAATAATGCGAAAATTTTGATCCATGAAATTACAAAACAAACAACATCTATGGACTTTTTTAGACGTCCATTACATCGATGTTGGAGAATTCAAAACATTTAAATGTATTATCTAAATAAAAATGATTTTAGCAAATTCGAATAATAAAATGGTTGTCGAACTAATGACAACATCAGGCTGCCATTTATGTGATGAAGCTTGTCAAATGATTTATTATTTAATAAATCATAAATCATCATTTGCTAATAAGTTTGAACTGAAATTAGTAGAAATTGCTAATGATGACAAATTGATTGAGAACTATGGAATTAGAATACCTGTGTTAAAATCAAATGAAAGCGAGTTAGGTTGGATTTTCACAATAGATGAATTAAACCTTTGGCTTGAAAGTATCTAGTATTGTTATTGGTTTAGCTGTTTGCCGTCAGATAAGAAAACTTTAGACATATTATATAACGAATATGTATATATGATATCTATTAATTTAATATTAAAGCTTGAAATATTGATAAAAAATGGCCAGTATTCGTAACTGCTAATATATCTATCATCATTCAAGATTCATAATGGGTTTAGCGCAATATTTAAAAATTTACTTTGAGACTCTAAATTTTAAATTCCAATTTATAAAGGACGTTATTCGATGCAACCATTAGAGATTAATAATCTAGCTTTAGCGACTGATTTATCATCCCACCTTTCTGGGATCCAGCGAGGTTTAGAAAAAGAAAGTCTTAGAATTCAGCCCGATGGCTACCTGTCAAAATCATCTCATCCTAAAGAGTTAGGTGCAACTTTAACAAACCCCTATATAACCACTGATTATTCTGAAGCATTGCCCGAATTCATAACTCCACCTTCAACCGATCGAAGTGCGCCATTAAATACCATGTATGAATTACACCAGTTCGCTTATCAATATTTAGGTGATGAAGTGTTATGGGGAATGAGCATGCCTTGTATTATGGGTAGAGAAGAGGACATTCCCATTGCTCGTTACGGACCATCTAATAGCGGGCAAATGAAAGAGATTTACCGTATTGGCCTAGGTGAGCGTTATGGTCGGTTTATGCAAACTATTGCAGGCGTTCACTACAACTTTTCGCTTCCGATGAGTTTTTGGCAAGCATTTTACGAAAAAGAAGGATCTGATTTAGAATTAAAAGACTTTATTTCAGAGAAATACATGGGAATGATTAGAAGCTACTTACGTTACTCATGGTTAATTCCATTGTTTTATGGAGCGTCACCAGCTTTGTGTGAAAGTTTTATCCAAGGTAAGAATATTGACCTTGACGAATTGGTTCCAGGTACTCGATATGGAAAGTATTCTACTTCATTAAGAATGAGTGATCTTGGTTACCAAAATAAAGTTCAGAGTCAACTTAACGTTGGCTATAACTGCTTACCTTCATATATAGCCGCACTAGAAAAGGCAATTAGAACAGAAGATCCTTATTATCGTTCTTTAGGTGTTATTCACGATGGAGAGTATCAACAATTAAATGCTAATATTCTGCAAATAGAAAATGAGTTTTATGGCAGTATTCGACCTAAACGAGTTGCTAAATCAGGAGAGCGTCCAACTAAAGCGCTTAAACTCCATGGAATTGAATATATTGAAGTTAGGGCATTAGATATAAATCCCTTTTCACCTATCGGTTTAGAATCTAATCAAATGGCTTTTATTGATACGTTATTATTGACTTGTTTATTTGCAAAATCAGAACCGATTACCGCTCGAGAGAAAGGTCAAAATACCGCTAATTTCGACCGAGTCGTACTAAATGGCCGTCATCCAGAACTTTGTTTGTCTGTTCAAAATAGTTGTATATGCATTAAAGAGCTAACCATAAATATGTTAGATAATATGAAGCCTTTTGCAGAAATGCTTGATAAAACCTACTCTATTTCAGAACATTCTGAAACTTTAAAGAACTTAAATGAACAGACTCAAGATTTTGATAAAACATTTTCTGGCAGGATAGTTAAAAAAATTGAAAATAGTGAAGAAGGGTTCTTTCCTTTGGCTTACGAGTTATCTAAAAAACATAAAGAAGAGTTTGTTAATAATCCATTATCTAAAGAGCGCTTAGAACACTATCAGCAAGTCGCTAAACTGTCACATCTGAATAAATTAGCAATGGAAAAAAATGATAAAATGAGCTTTGGTGCATTTTTAGAAAGTTATTACGATTGATTTTTTTAGATACGAATAGCCAATAAAAAGCCTCATTAGAGGACTTTTATTGAGTGCTTATAAGTTTCTGCCTTAATTATTAATGTCCAGATTCCTTCTTACCGTGCCCATCAGCATCCACGGGCTGTGCAACATGATGATGAATAATATTATTCTCATACATTTTGTCAGTCATCGGTTGTAAATAATAGAAGACGAAAAAGAATCCAGTGATAGACATAGTAATGGTATAAGGCAGTGCCATTTTTACCATCTTCATATAAGAGAGTCTAACCAGTGGAGCGAGTGTTGAAGTTAAAAGGAATAAAAATGCAGCTTGACCATTTGGAGTCGCAACGCTCGGGATATTAGTCCCTGTATTAATCGCAACAGCAAGTTGATCAAAGGTATCTCTACTAATGATTCCATTTCTTAATGCAACCTCAATTTCTTTTATATAAACGGTGCCCACAAAAACGTTATCGCTAATCATCGACAATAAACCATTAGCTATATAAAACATCCCAATTTGGTTGGAACCCTCTAACTGTAATACCCAATGGATAATAGGTCCGAATAGTTGTTGCTCGGCAATCATCGCGACTATTGCAAAAAATACTGCGAGCAAAGCGGTGAAGGGCAATGCTTCTTCAAAAGCTTTGCCTAATTGATGTTCTTCAACTATTCCAGTAAAGGCGGTAATTAGTACAATAACGGCTAAACCGATCAAACCAACTTCTGCCCACTGATTTAGTAAACCAAGAACTAAGAATATACCAACAGCTGCTTGAACGATTAATTCGGCAACATCACGAGTCGTTCTTTCTTCTAACTTTTTAGCCGCATCGTCTTCAATAATGGCTCTTACCGATTCAGGTATTTTTGCACCATAGCCAAATTTTCCAGTCATTTCTAACAAAGCACAAGTGGTTAAACCAACAACTAATACAGGCATAGTAACAGGCGACATTCTAAAGAAAAATTCTGCAAACTGCCAATCAGCAACGCCAGCAATAACAAGGTTCTGAGGTTCTCCAACTAGCGTACAAACACCACCTAAAGCGGTGCCGACTGAAGCATGCATAAGAAGAGATCGTAAAAATGAGCGGAACTGGTGTAAATCATCTTTGTGGGATGTCTCTACATTTTCATCACTGGAATGGTCATGATCGTGATGAGGCTTTCTGCCGGATGCAACTTTATGATACACACCATAAAAACCGGTAATAACCGAAATGATAACGGCTGTGACGGTTAAGGCATCTAAAAAGGCAGACAAAAAGGCTGCCATAGCTGAGAAAAGTAATGACAAAATGACTTTTGAACGAACGCCTAATAATATTTTTGTAAACGCGAAAAGCAACAGGTTTTTCATAAAATAAATACCTGCGACCATAAAGATCAACAATAAAATAACTTCTAATTGTGAAGCTATTTCCACCCCTAAATGATGCGGCGTCGTTAATCCCATAAGTAACACTTCAATTGCTATTAAACCGCCAGGTTGAAGGGGGTAGCATTTTAACGCCATTGCTAATGTGAATATAAATTCAACAACAATCATCCAACCAGCAATAAACGGACCAAACATATATAGTACGATAGGATTAATAATCAAAAAGGCAATAATGGTATGTTTGTACCAATCAGGGGCGTTTCCTAAAAAATTGTCGAGAAAAGCTAGAGGGAGTGAGCGTTGCATATTGAATCCTTTTGTGTCGAATAGTTCCAAATTTATTATAATTTGTTAAAATAATCTGTGCAAGGCACGGATGTCCAGATTAGTAAAAAGTTAAATCATTGAACTGTAAAGAAATATTAGACGTATTTCAGTCAATTGCCAAATGCTTTAGGCGTTAATCGTGATAAAAATTGGGTTTTTAATAATAAAAGCTTTAAAATTAGTTCAAGTCTTCTTTTCTTTGATAATTCAAAAGCTAAGCAACATATCAGACCAGTAGTCTGATATACTTTACTTTGCATGATTTAAGCTTGATAGTAGATTAGTTAGAAGTGAAAATAATAAACTTTAAGAAACACTAAGGGTAACTCTATGGCCAAATTACTTACCGCACGCAGTCCTGCAGCCTTCGCGGAAGAGTATATTGTTGATTCTATTTGGAATGGTAAATTTGCGCCAGGAACCATACTCCCTGCTGAACGCGAACTTTCTGAATTAATTGGTGTGACTAGAACAACGTTGCGTGAAGTTTTACAGCGTTTAGCGAGAGATGGTTGGTTAACTATTAAACATGGTAAGCCTACTCAAGTTAATAATATATGGGAAACTGGGGGGTTACATATTCTAGATACAATCACACGCTTAGATGATGAAGGCTCTTTATATTTTGCTGATCAATTGCTAGATGTTCGTACTCAATTTGGTGGAATTATATTTAAGTTTGCGATGAAAGAAAATCCGGGAAAAATGAGCGAAATATTTGCTAAAGTTAAGGATCTTCCTGAAACTAGCGAAGCCTTTATTGAATTTGATTGGCGTGTACAACATGAATGTGCTGTTTTAACTAATAACCCTGTGTATGTTTTAATGCTTAATGGATTTAGAAACATCTATTATCGAATCGGCAGTTACTATTTTGACAAGCAAGAAACGAGAACGAAGGCGAAAGAATATTATTTAGCCTTGAGTAAAATTGTTAGTCGTGGCGATGAAGAAAAGCTTAAAGAAGTCGTTTGGAAATATGGTAGAGAAAGTGGGAGTTTATGGCTCAATATGCGCTCTCAACTTAATTCGCTTCAAGATATCTCTTAATTTTATTTTTGCTTACAAAATGCCTTTATTTGGGATTATAAATTACTAGTTGTTAGGTCTATAATCCCGTAAAATCAGCGTGTTCTATTTATCAATCATATTTAACTGTTCAGAGAAATTAGCCTAATGCTAATGTTTAGAACAGTCTTTCTTTTATAGTTTTTGAGGTGTTTTTTGGAATTTTTAGCAGAATATGGCATATTTTTAGCCAAAGCCGTTACCATTGTCGTTGCAATTATTATTGTCATTGGTTCAATCATAGCGCTAGGTAGTAAAAACAAGAAGTCGATAGAAGGGCATATTGAGATAACCAATATTAGTGAAGATTTAGCTGATATAAAAGAAGGTATGTTGGAAGAAGTACTTTCTGAAGATGAATATAAGGTTTTACAAAAAGATAAAAAGAAAACCGAGAAAGCTGAGAAAAAAGCAAAAGCTAAAAAGTTGAAAGCTGATAAGAAGCTTAAAAAATTTAATACTACTAACGTAGCTAAAAAAGAATCGGCTAATGATGATTTAAATGAAGTTGCTTTAGATACTGAAGAACCAGTAAAAGCTGAAATTTTTGAAACTTCGAACGATTGTCAAAATGAAGAAAAAAAATCACATCGCGTGTTTGTCATTAATTTCGATGGTGATGTTGAAGCGTCAGCGGTAGAAAATTTAAGAGAAGAGATTACAGCTATTATTTCTATTGCTGATCCTAAGGATGAAGTAGTTGTTTGTTTAGAAAGTCCCGGCGGTATGGTTCATTCATACGGGTTAGCAGCATCTCAATTAACTCGAATCAAAGCGGCCAATTTAAAACTAATTATTGTGGTTGATCAAGTCGCAGCTTCTGGTGGGTATATGATGGCATGTGTCGCTGATGAAATATTAGCCGCACCTTTTGCAATTATAGGTTCCATTGGGGTCGTTGCTGAGCTACCTAATTTTCACCGCTTGTTAAAGCATAATAAAGTTGATTATGAGCAGCACACCGCTGGTGAGTTTAAACGCACGATCACTATGTTTTCAGAAAATACTGAAGCCGCGCGAACCAAATTCAAACAAGAACTTGAAGAAACGCATGATCTATTCAAAGATTTTATTACACAAAATCGACCATCTCTAGCGATTGATAAAGTTGCAACAGGTGAGCATTGGTATGGTACTCAGGCTTTAGATTTGGGTTTGATCGATGGAATTACGACTAGCGATGATTATATTGTTAAAGCTTCTGAGAACAATCAAGTTTTTGAGATTTCCTATCAGGTTAAAAAGCCATTTTCAGAAAGATTTTCATTTTCTGTTCAGTCGGTGATAGAGAAAGCCTTTTTATCTGTTTGGAAAAAGAGCATCGAATCTAGACTCTTTAAATAAATATTGAACATATATAAAGTGACTCCAATAGGAATACAAAAATGGATAGCGATTTTTGGCATAGTAAATGGGAAAAAAATGAAATAGGTTTTCATTTGAATGATGTTCATCCATTACTTCAAAAATATTTCGATAAAACATTTTCTGATAGTTCGATCGTATTTGTTCCGCTTTGTGGCAAGACATTGGATATGCGCTACTTATTTTCACAACATAAATCAGTGATAGGTTGTGAATTGAGCGAAATTGCAGCTAATGAGTTTTTTTCTCAGGAGCAAATTAGTAATGAACTAAGAATTGTAAAAGAAGATAATCATCATATTTATGAGGTAGATGGCGTCACCAGTTCTATAAAAATATTGGTTGGCGATTATTTTGATTTGGCAGAAAAATCATTCAAACAGTGTGGTTCAATTTATGATAGAGCCGCACTAATTGCTTTACCAAAAGAACTGAGACTGAGTTATGTAAAGCATCTGAGAGAATTATTGCCTCAAGCAAAAATGTTATTGATTACTCTAGATTATGATCAAAATCAAATGTCTGGGCCTCCATTTTCTGTTGAGCAATCTGAAGTCGAGAAACTTTTTTCATTTGCTAATATTGAATTGTTAAAACGTGCCGATATTATTGAAGATGAACCTCATTTCAAAAGTCGAGGTGTGGATTGTTTTTATCAAACAGCCTATTTTATTGAATGGTAATAAAATAGGCATCTCGATTGCAATTTTAATATTGATAAGAGTTCATTAATAAATGACAGAAAAAAAAGTATACGGAAGTTGGTCTTCACCTTTAAGCGCAAAAGTACTGGCACAAAAAAGTATTCGTTATGGTCATATGTGTGTAGATGATGATAACGTTTATTGGCTTGAAAGTCGAGCTAGTGAAAAAGGTCGAGGAGTTATTGTTAAACGAAATAAATCCGGTGAACTACAAGATCTATTACCGGAAACTATTAGTGTAAGAAGTAAGGTTCACGAATATGGCAGTGGTGATTATATTGTAAAAGATAATGTTATCTATTTTGCTAATGCGAAAGATCAATGTGTTTATCGTTACGATGGCAAGTTAGAACAATTAACAGAAAAAATAAATTGTAAAGAATCAGAACTAATAGAAGCTCGATATGCTGATTTTGAAGTTTCGAAAGACAATCAATATCTGATATGCGTAAGAGAAACTCATTTTCAATCTAAAGTTATCAATGAATTGGTTTGCATTCATTTATCTTCTAACAACGACTTTAAACCAGTACAAGTTATTCAGACCGGTAGAGATTTTTATAGTTTTCCTCGCTTAACTTTAAATGCCAATCGATTAGCTTGGACATGTTGGGATCAGCCGGAAATGCCATGGGATTCTGCTGAGTTATGGGTGGCTGATTTTCATAAAAATGGCCGTGTGGATGCCGTTCACAAAATTGCAGGCGGTGTTTCCGTAGAGCGAAAAGAATCGGTTTATCAACCAGAATGGAGTCAAGATGCTATCTTGCATTATATTTCAGATTCAACTGGTTGGGGTAATTTGTATTCGTGTCGAGATGGGGTTAAAAATGCATTAACACCGATTGATAGAGATTTCAGTATTCCTCAATGGTCGCTGGCAAGTTCAACTTACATTATTACAGAAGATAATCATATTTATGCCGTTTATGTGCAAGATGGTCAACAACAGTTGTGTCATATAGATGAGTCAACGGGACATATTGAACCTATAGAATTACCAATAAAAGACTTTGGCGAGCATTTATTATTGAGCAAAGATAAACTGTATTATAAAGGTGCTGGTCCAGCAATTTCCGAAGGAATTTATGAGTTTGATTTATTAACACAGAAAAATCGTTTAATTAGTTTGGAAAAACCATTTCCATTACCTGCATGTGAGTTAAGTATTGCAGAGCCAATTGAATTTGAGGTTAATTATTCTGATACGAATAAAAAAGATACTAGCAAAACTAGAACCTGTTATGCCTTTTACTATAAACCGAACAACTCAAAATACAAGGCGTCAAAAAATATAACGCCTCCGTTAATTGTAATGAGTCATGGTGGACCAACTGGCATGACAATGAATTCACTTAATTCAGCGATTCAGTTTTGGACACACCGAGGTTTTGCCGTGGTTGATGTCAATTACTCAGGTAGTACTGGATTTGGAAAAAAGTACAAAGATCGCTTAATTGGTAATTGGGGAATTCTCGACGTAGAAGATTGTATCGCAGCCACGCAATATCTAGTAAAACAAAAATTGGCGGATAAAAATTCGTTACTCATTCGAGGGGGAAGTGCCGGAGGGTATACAACATTATGTGCGTTAACTTTTTATGATGAATTTAAAGCGGGTACTAGCCGCTATGGAATTTCAGATTTAGAATGTTTGGCAACAGATAGCCACAAGTTTGAAGCGAGGTATTTAGATATTTGTGTTGGTGAATATCCTAAAGAAAAGCAAACCTATATTGATCGTTCACCCATTCATTTTACGGATAAACTTTCTTGTCCAATTTTAATTTTACAAGGCGAAGATGATAAAGTAGTCCCGCCAAATCAATCAGAAATGATGGTTGATGCTCTCAGGGAAAAAGGATTACCTTTTGCCTATCAATTGTACAAAGGTGAGGCTCATGGATTTAGAAAAGAAGAAACCATTATTCATTCTTTAAATGCGGAATTAAGTTTCTATCGTCAGGTGTTGAATATTGATAGCGATGAACAGATTGAACCAATAAAAGTCGAAAATTTGTAGACAGTGTTGAAGAGGTAAAAGCAAATCCCTCTTGACAAAGAAAGAAGTGATTTACTAACCGCCAATAAAGGAAAGATTCGGCGTAATGCCGGTATCTAAATCATGGAGAAAATGTTGTTTTCTTTTATTACCTAATGAATCAACAATCAATTTCTTTAATTCCTCTTTTTGATGCGGATGTTGTAATAAGTGACGTAGGCTATAACCTTTTTCTCCAAACAAACACAAATGAAAGTTACCTGTGGAAGAAACTCTTAAACGATTACACGAATCACAAAAATCTTTAGAGTAGGGCGCTATCACACCAAAGCTACCTTGGTAGTCTGGATGAGCGTATTCAATGGCTGGCCCCGCTGATTTTTTTCTTAGCTTTTCGATCCAACCGTTAGTGAGTAAAAAGTTTTTTAAAACTTGTGCACTTATATGATACTTGTTGAAATAATTGAAGTTGTCACCCGTTTGCATTAATTCAATAAAACGAATACTAATCGGTCTATCTTTTATGTAATCTGAGTACTGTTTAAATTGGTGACTATTGATTTCTTTGAGCAATACGGCATTCAGTTTAATTTTCTTTAGAGGTAGCGTAAGCGCGTAGTCAATTCCTGAGAGTATTCCTTTTAAGCGATTATGACCTGTTAGGCTATGAAATAAATTAGGATCGAGTGAATCAACGCTAACGTTTAAATGCGTTAACCCTGCATTTACCCAGCCTTTGATATTGTCTTTTAATTTATAACCATTTGTCGTTGCGGCTATTTGAGAGATTTCTTTTCTTTTAGCAATTGACGAAATAATAGCGTCAAAATCTTTTCTTAAAGAAGGTTCTCCACCAGTTAAACGTATCTTTTCTGTGCCTAATTCAGCAAAAGCATCAATTAAATGATCGATTTCTTGACCATCTAAAAAAGATTTTTTATTGGTTGAGTGATATCCATCTGGTAAACAATAGTCACATGAGAAATTACACACATTAGTGATTGAAAGGCGTAAGTAAGGGAAATAGCGACCATAATCATCCATTAGCTCTATTGGAGCATTAGGTGAAAAATTATGCACACTACTGATTGCAGAATTTATATCTGATTTTTGCAAAAAAGCTCCTTTCCAAATACGGGAGGCTAATCAATTTCTTAATTAACCCTGGTAATTAAACTCATGGGAGTATTAATTACGGCAAAACCAGCGTATTAGTTGTTACAAGTTAGTATATTTACTGACTATAACAATAACTTAGCATAGCAATGCTCGGAGTGAATATGGTTTGTTTGTTGTGGTTAGTTATCTAATTATATTCATTTTAGCTTATATAAAGTTTTTAAACAATTAGCGGTGTTGATCTCGATCATTAAAAGATTAAATCAGCCTAGCTCTGTTTATCATCATTAATAGATTAATTGTAGAGTATAATTTTGACTAGTTTAATACAAGTTAAAAGCTAATTGAGGATTTAGAAGAAGTGGATCAATTTAAAGTCATTAAAGCAACCAAATATTGGTTAGAAAATACCATAATTAAATTTAATTTTTGCCCGTTTGCGAAAAGAGAATTTATTAACCAAACCATACAATATTATGTTTCAGATAAGACGAATGATGAAGAAAGACTATGTCAGATTGTCGAGCAGTTAAAATATTTAGATAAGAATGATGCGATAGAAACGACGCTTGTTATATTTCCACAAGGATTAGAAAATTTTTTCGACTATTTAGACTTCTTGTCTTTAGCAGAAGAAGCGATTCAACAACTTGGTTATGAAGGAACCTACCAATTAGCCAGTTTTCATCCTCAATATTATTTTGAGGATTTGAAACAGGATGATCCTGCTAATTATACAAATCGCTCACCTTTTCCTGTGATTCATATTTTAAGAGAGTCCAGTATAGAAATAGCGCTAGGCTTTCATGATGACCCAGAGGCAATCCCTCATGAAAATGTTATAACAGCAAGAGAAATGGGGGCGGATATATTTGTAGAGATTCTTAGACATTCTCTTGGGTAATTGTTTGTCCTCTGTTCAAACTGGTTTACTCATTAATGTGGTTGATCAAGTTAGGTTAGCAGGAATTCCTCAAGTAACGGTTAGTCGGATTCATGGATAATGTTTTAAATCAATTTATTGACTCTTATTAATGATGACCTTTCCTTTTTTGATCACTCGCTTACAAGGGTTTCCACCAAATTGGTAACTAAGTTCTGCGGGTGATTGAATGTCCCAGAATACTAGATCCGCTTGTTTTCCTTGCGTGATAGAACCCACGGTTTTATCGATCCGTAAAGCTTTAGCCGCATTAATCGTGATCCCTTTCAATGCTTCTGATGGCGTTAATTTAAATAGTGTTGTTGCCATATTCAGCATGAGTAATATAGATAAGCAGGGCGAGCTACCGGGATTCGAATCAGTTGCAATCGCAATCGGAATGTTATTATCTCTTAACGCTTGAATGGGGGGTAATTTTGTTTCAGATAGAAAATAGTAGGCTCCAGGTAGTAAGGTCGCAACCGTTCCAGAAGCCTTAAGGTATTCGATATCATCTTTATTTAAAAATTCCAAATGATCCACCGACCAAGCATTAAATTCGCAAGCAAGTTTAGAACCGCCTAAATCAGATAACTGCTCTGAATGAAGTTTTACGGGTAATCCCAGTGCTTTTGCTTTTTCAAATACTCGCTTTGTTTGCTTAACTGTAAACCCAATACCCTCACAAAAAGCATCAACGCAATCGATCAATCCGAGTATGTGCAGTTTCGGTAACATTGTTTCACAAACCAATTGAATGTATTCATCGGCTCGATCTTTATATTCTAGTGGTACCGCATGAGCACCTAAAAATGTTTTGCTGACTTCAATACCTGAAAATTGATTCAATTCCTCAGCTACTTCTAGCATTTTCTGCTCAGTTTCCAAATTTAAACCGTACCCAGATTTTATTTCTAAACTTGTAACACCTTCATCCATCAAATAACTTAGTCTTTTTGCTGCCAGTTTAAATAATTCATCTTTAGAAGCCTCACGGGTAGCCTTAACCGTAGAAATGATGCCACCACCAGCATTTGCAATCTCTTCGTAACTCTTACCATTTAGCCGCATCTCAAACTCATTAGCACGATTACCTCCGTATACAAGATGCGTATGACAGTCGATTAATCCAGGAGTAACCCATTGTCCCTGACCATCAATCGACTCTTCTGTTTCTAATTTTTCTATCGAAGGATCATCTGTATTGAAAATATCGACTATTAAACCGTCTTTTATACAAATAACAGGCTTATCAACAATTCCATAAGGGTTGTTGATTTCGTCATCTTTATCTTGATAATGAAAACTAGCGAGTGATATATTATGTAGGATGAGATCGTAAATTTGTGACATAATCTTGTGTAATTAATCCAGTTAAAAACATAAAGCAATGCATAAATTATACGCGGAAAATATTCTGATTGGCAGTGATTGGCGAACTGAAACCACTTTAACTATCGATAATGGAATGATCATAGCGATTAAATCTGGGAAGGAGGCGGGCGCCGTTGAGCTAAAGGGGCATGTTATTCCAGGAATGGTCAATTGTCATTCCCATGCCTTCCAGAGAGCTTTTGCTGGTTTTTCGGAATATCGAGGTAATTCCGAGGATAGCTTTTGGAGTTGGCGTGATATTATGTACAAATTTGTCGCAAAAATGACTCCTGAAGATGCTCATATTATCGCTAAGTTTGTTTATATTGAAATGTTAAAGGCCGGTTATACCAGTGTTGGAGAGTTTCATTATTTACATCATCAGGCAGATGGGACAAAGTACGATGATCCGGTGGAAATGTCTAACCAAGTTATTCAAGCTGCCAATGATGTTGGAATCTCGATCACTCATTTGCCGGTACTATACACTTATGCAGGTTTTGGCGGGAAAAAGCCATCAAAAGAACAAGGTCGGTTTATTCATTCAACTCAAGATTATTTTGATCTAGTTAATTTATTAGATAAAAATTATTCTAATCGAACTAACTTTAAACTAGGGATTGCACCCCATTCTCTGAGAGCGGTTAGCGAAGATCAGCTAAAAGAAATTGTTCCTTTTATACGTCAATTAGATCCTAAAGCACCAATTCATATCCATATTGCAGAACAGTTAAAAGAGGTCGATGATTGTTTATCTTTTTATAAACAGCGACCTGTTGAATGGCTACTCAATAATTTTGAAATGGATGAACATTGGTGCTTGGTACATGCTACCCATTTAACGAAAGAAGAAATAAGAAATATGGCCAACAGTGAGGCGGTTGTAGGAATTTGCCCTTTAACTGAAGCTAATTTAGGCGATGGCATTTTTCCGACTGCCGAATTTGTGAAATTAGGTGGTAAATTTTCAATTGGTTCTGATTCTCATATTGGGATCAATGTTGCAGAAGAGTTAAGGTTACTCGAATATGCACAAAGATTAAGCCATCATCAAAGAGCCGTACTTGTAGACAATAAATGTCAATCCGTTGGTCAATATCTCTATACTAAAAGTTGTAAAGATGGTGCAAGTGCTATCAGTCAAAATTCGGGTGAAATTGCCATAGGAAAGAATGCTGACTTTCTTGTGCTTGATAATAATGAACCATCCTTATTTAGCAAAAAAGAATCTTTTATTTTTGATGCTAGTATTTTTGCTTGCACTCAATTGCCAGTTAAAGATGTTTATGTTGCCGGTGAAATGGTCGTTGAAAATGGTCAGCATAGCATGGAAGATAAAGTCAGGAACAGGTACCGAGAAGTTCTCAACAACCTAACTTAAACTCTCATCAAATCAATTCCCCTAATGCCTAATTTTATCAAATAAATCTTGATCCAAATCAGGCATTATTCTACTCGTTTGATAAACTTGTATTAGAGATTTTTAATCAATCAAAATGATGATCGTCAGGTAGATAAAGATCAAAAAATTTTCAGAGTATGACTTAGATACTCTTTTATAGGCATTATTTTTTATTCTTTGAATTTGGCTTGATTATTATCGGGGGTATTTGATCAAATTGAAACTTTAGAGTGAGAAAGCCAGCGTTGAAGCAATAAAATAGCGGCAACACTTAACCCAGTAATTAAACCAATCCAATAGCCATTTACACCATAACCTTGATACTCAGCTAGATAGTAACCGGTTGGAAAGCCGACTAACCAATAAGCGATAGCTGTCATAATCATTGGAATTTTTGTATCTTTTAAACCTCGTAAGCAACCCGCACAAGCTACCTGTAGTCCATCAGAAAACTGAAAGACAGCCGCAAAGAATAAAAGTCCAGATGCAACTCTTAACAATTCAAAGTCTTGGGTGTAAATTGAAACTAAAAGAGTTGGAATAGTCATAAACATGATGGCAGAAGCACTCATGATCGATATGCTTAATAGAATTCCTGTATTACCTGCGAGCCGCATAGATTTAATTTTTTGTTTTCCTCTAAAGTAAGAAACCCGGGCAGTGATTGCTTGAGATAAACCAAGTGGGATCATAAAAGTGAGAGAGGCTAAGTTAACCGCTATTTGATGTGCCGCCATTATATCCGTTGGGTACCTTGCAATCATTAATGACACCGCGGCAAACATGGTAATTTCAAATCCTAAAGTGATTGCTAAAGGAAAGCCGAGAGAAAAAATTGCTTTCACTTCGTCCTTGGAGGGTAAGTTGAATATTTTGAAAAAGTTGTATTGTTTATATTTTTTTGCGGTTAAGGTGTAGAAAAATAATCCAATAAACATCATAGTCCAAGTAACCGCTGTCGCATAACCAACACCAACAGCACCCATTTCTTTTATACCGAGTCCGCCGTACATAAACCAATAATTAAAAATAACGTTAAAGGGAATAGAAGATGCGGTAATCAATAAAATAGCTTTGGTAGAAAAAAGTCCTTCATTCACAAATCTAATTGCTAAAAATAATAATAAACCTGGCCAGCCCCATAAAGTAGCAAAAAGATAATCAGTCGCTACTTGAGAAACATTAGCTTCAATATTGAGTTGTGACAAGATTATTGGTGCGTTTAATAAAGCGAGAACAGCGAAAGGCAACATGGCAAGTGCAATTAATATGGCAGCGTTTAGGTGAGTGGTAATCTTCTCACTTTCATTAGCGCCTTTAAAATGTGCAATGATTGGATTAAGCGCTAGAAAAAGACCTAAAAAGAAAACTAAAATAGGATGGAGTAAACTAGTTCCAATGGCAATTGCTGCAAGTGCATCGGTGCTGTAGTGACCCGCCATTAGCGTATCAATAAAACCTGTCGCCATTTGTGCAAGTTGAGAAAGAACGGCAGGAATGCCAATAGGCAACATATCTTTTAATTCTTTTTTATATGATTGCCACATTGAAAAGGTTTCTATCTTTATATGATTTTAGGAATAGTGTGCATATTAACATGCATCTTGATCACCCTAACATGAGGATGTAAATTTTTCTGTGTAACTGTCTATCATTAATCCCACAATTGGATAGGATAGACATTATGAAAAAACAAGACCTACTATTGATCGCTCAAGAAGCGGCTAAGAATATTAAATCTGAGCATGATTTGAATGAACTCAGGCAAATGTTAACCAAAATCACCATAGAAAAAGCGTTAAACGCAGAACTAGATGAACACCTTGGTTATGACAAACATTGTAATGGTCAAGTTTTTTTGGACTGTTTTTAAGCCGCTTTTTTCATTTCCTGTGATTTCTGATTGGGTGTCAAATAATCCACGGCTGAATTTAATCTTTTGTAGTTGTAAAACCGTATATAAGATT
>Ga0256845_1001128_pt1 | contig 22361 bp, 16 predicted proteins | sample RiftiametaG_FD_189101 | JGI IMG/M metagenome (GOLD analysis project Ga0256845, IMG submission 189101) | Tube worm associated microbial communities from hydrothermal vent at the East Pacific Rise, Pacific Ocean - Riftia | ecosystem: Host-associated > Annelida > Integument > Unclassified ... | reverse complement strand
CCAAAGTTTCAAGAAAGCTATGAAAATAGCGACAATATCAAATTATGGCAAGGTAGCTCAGCTGGTTAGAGCACATCACTCATAATGATGGGGTCGGTGGTTCAACTCCACTCCTTGCTACCATATACGACAAAGGCTAGTGTGTCAGTGACCACTAGCCTTTTTTATTTTTCCTATGTATTTCCTATCATTCAGCTTCTATTGAATTTAAAACAAAATCAACAAACGGTTTGATGTTTTTATTTACCGACGCAGTTTCAAGAGCATCTAAATATTTTCTTCTGTTTTCTTGTTTTATTACCACCCAATTATAACCACCTAAAACAAATAGGAAATTCATTAAAAATCTTGCGGTTCTGCCATTACCATCAAAAAATGGGTGTATATAACCGAGAAATAAATGACCTAAAATTGCTTTTACAGCAAATGACTCTTCTAAAACAATACACTCTTGAAAAGCTGCCATGCAGTCCATTAATTGTTCGCTAGCAGGCGGCACGTGCTGTGAACCTCTAATGTAAATAGGACCTTTCCTAAAACCTACCAAATCAACTTCACTTATGATTCCAGCGGCTACACAAGGTTTAAATAATGACGTGTACCATTGAGTTAATCCTACATCAATAAGATAACTTAACTCTTCTTTATCATAACCTTCTGTTAAGGAAATTTTAACCTGATTGAATGCATCATAATAACCTCTGGCTGCCAATGCATCTTTTGCATCTCTGTCTTGCTTAATTGATTCTGGTGACCAATCACCATTACTGACTTTTTTTATTAATTCAGCTGTTACTTGGTATCCTTCAATCGATAATGAATTATAAGCATCATGAATATATATCTCATTAATAGCATCCAAAGTTTCATTAAGAGGTTTAAAATGAAAATCGCTCGCATCAATCTCGCTAAACTTATCAATAATATCCTGACGCATTGATTGCCATAATATTCTTACGCGACTCGCACTAGGAGCTTCTTTTTTGTTCACCTCTAATATTACTAGCGGTGCAGTGAAAGGATCTATTATCTTTATTTTTTCAAATATGCTTTCCATCATCACTTGCAGCTTTTTGCTTTCAGCTCTCATGCCGAGCGATTGATATGCTCCAACTAACCGGCCTACTGAAGCCGCATTTTTTGTATGTAATAAAGACTCAACTAACTTATCTAAATTGGCATTAGCTAACGCAATTTGCATACTTAAAGGTGATTTCTGAAAAGACATAGGCACAGACTTCAAAAGAGCCATTTCAAGTGAAAAAATCTTAACGCCACAATAGTTAATCAAGCCATCAGGTTTTGTTTTACTGCTAGTGACCAAAAGACTCATGTTATTAGGCAGCTTCGTAAGAATTTCGGTACCATCTTTAACAAATACCACTATTTGTGCGGGTATTGAATTGTTATCCGTCAAAATATCGAGAGAGGCCTCAACACTTAGCCAGTAATTATCATCAAAACGATAGGATAAATATTGAGCAAGAAAATTCCAAATAGACTCATACCAAAGAGCTGATTCACCAGTATTCTGAGACGATAAATCAGCACTTAGTAAGTACCAACCTTTAATGATTCTTTTAAGGTAACCTTGTTTAACCAGTAATGCTTGTTGTATAGGCTTTATGTTTTTTGAATGTAGAATATTATCTACTGCACGTTCATTAGCAGTAACTAGAGCCTCTGCAAGCTTTTCATTGATTGTTTTTGCCACGATACTTGCCTTTGAATTTATCCATCACGCTTGATTAGCGGTTTATGTATGAATATTTTTAATAAAAAACATATTATAACAAGTACAAGGTTATTACAATTCGCATCGCAAGGTTATCACAGTTTTCATTACAAGGTTATTCGGGTTTATCCTGTAAGATCATTTAGGCTTAGAACCTGATCATATAGCTTAAAAGCCCCTTTTCTACCTAAAAAGAGGGTTCTAAACAGTTATAGCCATGTTTATTACTGTGATTATCCATACTTACATAAGTTATTAGGTTGATCCGGCCCTAGGCTGGGCACAAACAATCACAATGCAATAGCTGGCGCTTTTTTATCTAGCCAATGTTGTTCTTTTAATCGGCTCCAAGCAGCTAAAATATGGGAAGGTTTCATTTGAGCTTTTCTCGTGTTCCAGTTATGAATTTTTTTAATTAAGTCATCACTTGTTAGCTCTTGATTGTCAGCCTCTTGAGTTGCAACCCAGTGGACAGTAGAAAGTAACTCCATCCCATTTTGCGACTCATAACCCTCGATAAGTTTAGCGACTTTATCAAATCGTTGTTTCGTTTCTAAATGCTCATCCAAATAGACTAAGGCTTCTTTTGCCGCATCTTCTTTTAACTCAATTGGTGTTTCTGGCTTATTTAAACCGTCGGCATAACCTGTAATAAAGTGACCTTCCATTTTTTCTAGTACATGGCGTAAAACATCGGCATAAGGGCCAAAATGGTGCTTTTGGAAAACCACTTTATTTAAATGCTCACCTCCGGCAGTTAAAAAATAAACCAGTTTTTGTACTTCTAATAAAGATAATCGATAACCAAAACCTGTTGATACATAACGATCGATTAAACCAATAACGGCAGCGCGGCCAATTGTCATTTTTGGACGTATGGTTTTATTTGGCATAGCTTCGGCTTTAGGTGCAGCTTGTGGTGGATAAACTTGCCACTGCACATTAGGTAACTCTGCTAACGAACTTTGAATTAGTTGCTCTACTTCATGCCAAGGTAAACCACCTAAGCCACTTCCTAACGCAGGTATTGCTACAGATTTAAGGTTTAATCGTTTAACTTCTGCTTTTAAACTCTCCAAGCCTTGTTCAATATATTCAAGTTTAGATTTACCCTTCCAATGTGCTTTAGTTGGAAAGTTTAGAATATAAAAGGGTGCGCTTATTGAATTTAAAGGCACAGACAATAGCTTGCCTGTAACCAGTGATTTATCATCACACGCTTTTTTATATACCTTAAAATTATCAGGGAAAGCTTTTTTAAACTGTAACGCCAAGCCTTTGCCCATAACACCTACAGTATTTACTGTATTGATGATGGCATCAGCTTGGTTGTGTAATATGTTACCTGTTTGATAAGTGATCATAATAACCTCTAGTAATACCATGCAGGTTGAACAACAACCTCTGGTTTATGTTCTCTGCCTTGCAATAGGGTCCTTACCTCGCCTGCAATGGCTTGAGTCTTAACCCCTATTTGGCGAATAGTTTGCCATTGCACTGACTCATAGGCTAAAAATTCGGCCTGTTTTTCTTCTTTAAAATCTTGCCAATATTTTTCATTAATAATACGATTAATATCTAGTTCATTAATGCGATAAAAATCATCTATTTGTTCAGCATAATCTAAATCAGCATGAATATCGGTAAAAAAGCAATGTTCATTGGTTAGTCTGATTGTATCAACATTACTTATTAAGTGTAGCACTCGCTCTTGCCCACCTTGAAAATCATCATGTCCTTTATGGACCACAAACAGCATTACTGAACGATGGCAAAAATTAAATGGCACATACTGTCCTATTGTACCACCAGCTGCAACAGATACCGGACGAATTAATCGTCGCTGTTTAATATGATTATAACCAATATTTTGGTTAGCAAAACCCAATTCAATGCGTTTAGCATCAGACCATAGGCATCCTTGGTCTAATATGCTTACTAGGTTGTCGATATGAGTAATGTGTGAAACTTTGACCGTCATTTGTTAATCCATCGATTGTACTGAGTTTGCCAAGCGCTTTTCTTGTCCTAACAGCGTGGTGTAAAACCGCTGTTCAATGCCATATAGTAAATACTTCAACTCATCATCGGTTGTAATTGAAAACTTACTGTTTGCTTGATCGAAAATTAATCTTTGCTCACAATAGCTGTGAATATACGAGTACATTTTGTCTCGGTCTTCATTAGGCAATGCAGCTAAAGTATCCATTGCTAATGCAACACGTTTTCGATTTGGTTTAGATACCTTATCTAGACTAAATTCACCTGTTAGCTCTATAAAATCCTCTTCAAGGAATTTTTCGACTTCTTCTTTCGTTGCTTCTTTATAAAGCACATCAATACCTTTAAAAATACTAGATATAGTAGCGAAACTTTTAAACACTAACGGCCATTTAAAAGCTAGGTGTCTATGCCCGGACGCTTACAATTAATTAAAGCGGACAGATGTCGTGTTAATGAATTTCACTAGCTGCAAGAGATATCCGTAAACAGGCTGTCTGGTTTAGTTTTTTCTATTCCGTTTTTCCCATTTAGGATGATTCTTTGGCAATTGATAGTCCCCTCGTCCAAGCTTTTCCACCACAGCATTTATGGCAAGCTGATATAAGTATTTATCTGCCTCACCCAAGGAAACAATAATTATACTCGTTAACGCTACTTTTTCTTTCGTTTATCTCTAACTCTAAAGCCATTGTCTTCTGTTTTCTCGGTTTCGAACAGATCAATGGCTTTAAACAGGCTACTTAGTTTAGCAAAGCCGTAATTTCTTTGATCAAAAGATGCCTGATTAGAAATATGAGATCCGATTGGACCTAACATAGCCCAACCATCCTCATCTTCATTAGCTTCGATGGCTTGTCTCAGTAAATTGATCACTTTAGTGTCAGATTTAATATTCTTTTTAGCGCTAGATTTTTTAGGTGTTTCAGAAACAGGCTCGTCAAGATAAAGGAATTTTGAGCACGCATTCACAAACGGCATTGGAGCTTTTCTTTCTCCGAATCCTATAACGACCTTTCCTTCCGAAAGAGCATGAGTGACCAGTGGAGTAAAATCACAATCGGAGGATACTAGGCAAACAACATCAATTTGTTTGGTATATAGAGCTTCCATCACTTGAATGACCATTTTAATATCAGCAGCATTTTTACCTTTGACCATATCAAATTGTTGGATCGGTTCAATTGCATATTCATGCAAAATCGCTTCCCATGATTTTAAGGTTGATTTTGTCCAATTACCGTAAGCACGCCTGATATTAACGACACCGTATTTGGCTAATTCAGAAATGACTAAGTCCATTTTTGCAGCTGGGGCGTTATCTGCGTCTATGAATACTGCTATTTTTTGTTTTTCTTGCATATATCAAGCTCCTTCTTAAATATCATACTAACCTGTTGATAGTTATTGATATTTTATAACATGGCTAGCTGTGATAGTCTATTACCAAATTGAATAAACAAGTAGCCCCTATGGCCTTAGATTTTCAACAATTCAAAACACTCGTTAAACAAATAACGATAGGCAAACAATTACCTGATTCTACCTACACTCATGAATCTGCCTTTGATTCTATTCCGGTAACTTTACAAGCAATTATCAAAAATGTTGCAAAAGCTTTAAAAATTAAGGATGAGGAATGGAATCTTATTAAATTCTATAAGCGGGATTTTAAGGTAGCTTTTCTTTCCTATCCTGATTTTGAGAGCTATGCATATCCTACGCTGAATCAAAGTATAACCGTTGATCTACAAAAACTCAGTCACCGAAAGGCTGATTACTCGAAATCCGATAACCCTCCTATACTTCACCGCAAAGAAACTTTTGTTGCTCAATCATTCCCTTTAGCAGATCTATTCAAGAAGGTTACTCTAGAGGGAGAAAGTGCCGGGCTTTATGAAAATACTAGAACCATTGGTTTTAAGAAAAACTGGGAAAAGCTAATCTCCTCAAAAGGATATTTTTTAGATGAAGTTGGTCGACTTCATCGTAAGGGTGATCAAGAGGTTTCTCAAGCAACGTCAAATTTTAGTGGAGATATTGAACGTCATCGCACTGCTATTGACCGCAATCAACTGTCTGCACCTATGCAGGTACTTGCTAAGCATGATTATTTTGATGGTGAATATACTGTATTAGATTATGGTTGTGGAAAAGGGGACGATATTAGAGAACTTGAAGCTCATGAAGTTGATTGCATTGGCTGGGACCCCGTTCATCAACCGGAAAATGATTTAGAAAACTGCGATATTGTTAATCTTGGTTTTGTACTCAATGTTATTGAAGATAAAGACGAACGTATTGATACCCTTAAGCGAGCTTATGAGTATGCTAATAAGCTTTTAGTTGTTTCAGTGATGATTGCTGGTGATTCAGTTATTAGTCAGTTTAAGCCTTATAAGGACGGAGTAATCACGAGTCGAAATACTTTTCAAAAATACTTCGGTCAATCAGAGTTTAAGTACTTCATTGAAACCACTTTAAAAGAAGATGCAATTGCCGTTGGCCAAGGTATTTTCATTATTTTTAAAGATAAAATTGAAGAGCAAAATTTTCTATTAAAAAGACAACATGTAAAACGAGACTGGAATCAGCTTTCACAAAGAATTAAGAAAACACCTGAAAAAGTCATTACCAAAGATATAATAGAAAAGAACGCTGAATTATTTAATGATTTTTGGGCGCTCAGTTTAGATCTAGGTCGTCTTCCTGCGATCCCAGAATTCGAATTTTCTCAACAGATCCGCAGAGTAGCAGGTTCACACAAAAAAGCATTTGATGCTTTAACTGATAAAAACGGTAAAGAACTTTTTAACAGAGCGAAATATGTGCGTAAATGCGATTTGTTAGTATTTTTTGCATTGGGTCTATTCGAAAAACGAAAAGCTTATGCTCATATACCGGAAAGTTTGAAACGAGATATTAAAGCTTTCTTTAAAGATTATTCAAGTGCTATTGAGTTAGCCGGGGAAATTTTATTTAGTGTAGGTAATACAAGCTTAATAGAGGCATTATCCATAGATGCCTATGACGATATAAAGTCAGGTGAGTTTGAAGACAGACATCATTGGACTATTCATAAATCATTGTTAAATGAGTTACCGCCAGAGCTTAGAATTTATATTGGTTGTGCTGTTCAATATTATGGTGATTTAGATAAAATTGACTTAATTAAAATCCATTTTACTTCAGGAAAAGTGACTCTTCTTAGATATGATGATTGGTCTAAGAAGGAGCCATTGTTGGTTGAGCGAATAAAAATCAAACTAAAAGATCAGGATATTGATTTTTTTGATTACTCTGGAAAATTTACTCCTCAGCCATTAATGACAAAATCTAGCTTTATTTAACTGAAGAACCTTCTTGATTAAATATATCAGATGAAAGTTCATTGAGCCGATTTGTAATGGCGTCTTTTATTTTCGAATACCTATCCCGTAAAAGCCTCTCATAATATTCATTCTCAGATTCAGCACCGTTTTTAGTTACATTTGAGGATATATAATGAGAGGTTGCTGACCATGAAGGTAGCTTAGCCATATAGCTACTTATTGGCAATGCGCCAATACTGTTGTTCGCACTATCAGATATCATAGAGAAATTTAGCGGACTATTTAATATATGCTCTTTTTTCTGCCTAATTTCATTTGAAGACTGCTTAATAGTTGTCGCGCTGCCTAAAGGAATAATATGATGTTTTTGAAGTGTTAAGCGGCCTAATGATACGTCTCGGACAATTAACTGTTTTGCATCATCATCAAAATCTCGCGGTTTATTTGTAAGTACAAATTGCCTTATTGACTTAGCAACATTTTCGTTTGGTAAATTTTCAGGCGCTTTCATCAACAAAGTATCTATATCATTATATTTACTGTCATCTAACAAATTTGGTATATATGATGCTTCATAAGGAGAAATGTTGACTTTTAACCAATTAGTTATTCTTTCAACATCCTGAACACAACGTTCGTTCTGCCTCTCCCTATATCGGCCACTGAATAATGAATCCCAATACCAAAACTCTAATTTCTCTCTAGAAATCTGACAATTCCAAAGTTTATCTTCTTCAAAACAATACGCAATTGGCAATATCATGAGTAAATAAGGTAATTCAGCGAGCTTTGATATTCCACATTTTGATTGAATAAAAGCCAAAGCTCTTGAAATTCCAAGAATTGTTCGTGCAGTATTTCTAGTTATTTTCTCTGGAGGAATACTTAAAATAGCGTCTTTTTTTATGAACTTAACGTCTCCGGCCATTAATTTTTCATCTTTTGCGTTACTGATTAAACTTAGCAAGTTGAGATATACATCTTGGAACTGATTATCTAGAATTTTCCCATCAAGAACACCCAGCTCTGTGGCTTTCCAGTTCGTTATTCCAACTCTTAGGTTACTAATATCATTTTCTGCTTTAACTTTGTCAATAATGAAATCTGACAAAGTCCTTTTACCAAGAAATTTATCTCTCGCAGCTCTTGCTACAAGCAAATCAAATACTCGAAGCTTTGTTCCACTATTATTTAACTCTTCAAATATTGATGCAGCACGTGATATCTCTTTTTGTGGAAGATCTGTGGATGGCATCTCCATTGACCGAACTGAATCAAAAACTGATACGACATTCCTAGCCCACCTGCTTGCTAACTCACTCCATCCCTTATCTACATCAGGCTCACCGGTATCAGCATCTATAATTTCTTCGCTTAATCCTGTATGAATATTGTCAAAAAATTCAAATATTTCTTGCTCTGTCGAACCTGAAAAATCAGCTTTTAGTTCCTCAGCCCTATTCTTGGCAATCTTTTCAATCACTTTTTCATGTAAAGCGTAAGGATATCGACTGTACTTTTTGTCCCAAAACACTGTAAATAATGGAATTTGCTTCTTCTCAGAAAAGTGCCTTACTAATTCTAAAGCGGCTGTATGAGAAGGACTTTTCTTGCCTTCTCTCTTGGCTACATTTTCTAACTCAATGAATTTTTTTGGGTGATGAAATTGTTTTACTGTTCCCCCTGAAATGTTCACTTTAGCCACCTTAATCCGGTTCTCAAGATCAGTTGGTTCAAGAGAGTCAATTGATGTTACTTTTAATCCATTAAAACCGAACGGATCAGAACTAGACTCGTGAGCACTAACGTCAATAAAGTACTTCACTTTTAGTGATTTGGGTATTTCTCTGCAGACGTCGTCCCAATTTTTTTCTGGATGAAAGAAAGGGTCATCAAATATAAACTTCAAAGTTGTTATTCTCTGCTGTCCATCTAACAAAAAATTAACTTCTTTCTCACCAACTTTAGAACTCATACTTGATAGTCCGGCTATATCTCGATGTGAAAAATCACTTGACTGTCCTTTTAGCATTAAAAGTCCACCAATAGGTAATCCAAGCAAGCAAGAGATAGAAAGCCTTTCTTGCTGAGCTGGTTTCCATACATAATCACGCTGAAAATTAGGTAAAAGGATATTGTGTTCTCTTATCAAGGATATAATATCCTTTAGTTCGTACTTCTCATATTTTATACTCACATTCTTTCCCTTGCTTTAGTTATTATAATTTTGCTGAATTTTTTCAACATAGTTTCATGATACCTACTTAACTTGTCCAATTAATCCCATTTAAAAAACTACCAACAGAGATGTTTAATAAACTGCCAGCTCACATTATTTTCCAGTCAATCAAAAACTCTTTAGCAATACTCATCTTCGTCTTATTTTGCCTCAAAACATTAAGTCGTTTAAGTGCACTTATTGCAGAATTAGCTGAGCTTTTATTGGTTTTATTCCCGACGAGGGCATATTCTTTGAGCGTATTTCTCACTATTGCAGTACGAGATCTCGGTATTAAATCTCCAAGCATGACAGAAACAATTTTAGTTTGATATCCTCTTGGTATATTCCATTTATCTAGTAACACCTTAGGTATTACTATCTCTATTTTTGCACTGACACCAAACCAAGCGCTATAATCTTTAACACCATCCCATTCGATATCTCTATTGAGAACTTGATTAAACCTTCGTCTTAGTCCATCGGGAATAAATGGGCTCTTAGGTAGTTCAATATCATTCTCGACTAAAGGAATTCCGTCATTGCTTTCAAAAGGATGTAGTTTTGATGCTATTTCACAAAATGACACCACTAGTGAGTAAATATCAGAAAAAGCAGACCAACCATTAGACCTTACAGTTGGATCTTTATAACAAATACTGCCGAGAAACCTACTAGTAGTCGAAGATATATTAAAATCGATTAGATAGGACATGTCCTTAGAAATCATTATATTTTGAGGTTTAATATCCTTATGAATAATATTCAAAGTATGCAAATACTGAAGCGCAGAAAGCATTTCTCTAAAACAATTCCAGATGCTAAATGAAGAATTAAACTCATAAGCGTCTAGGGTTTCACCATCAATATACTGACAACACAAGTAATTGATGTTTGTATTAGGAATACAATCTAAATCAAATATTCTAATTATATTTGGATGAAATAGGCTACGAAGAATTTCAAACTCTTTAATTGCAAAATTTTCTGAGTCAGTAAATTCTTCTAGTATTTTCAAGCAACATGTAAAGCCACCCGTTAAGTAGTTCGCTTTCCAAATAGATGACGTTGCTCCTCGACCAACACACTCTTCTAACACATATTTATCACGAATAATTGCTTGTTCTTTTAGTATGAATTTTTCTTGTGATTTATTTCCCGAAACGACTTCCCTGCTAAAAAGAGCAATTAATTCTTTTACAGTTGGTCTTTCATCGCTCTCAATTTCGACAGCTCTTTCGAACCAATCAGATAAGCCATCTATAGTGCTCACCAAGGTATTTGGAGTAAACTTATACTCTTCATCAATAAATTCAAACGTAGAATTTGATTTAGGTTCGTTTTCTGAAAAGTATTTAAGAAAGCACGTGGCAAGAGAAAATGACAACGAGAACTCGTCATATTTATTATCTAATATATATTCAGGTGCTAACCATGGACTTTCAAGTTGCTCTGCTGAAACGACTGTTTTAACTTTGTCTGTTCGAGATAGACCTACATCAACAAACTCAACCTCAGTCTCATTCACATAAATATTTGATAACGATAAGCTACGATAAAACACGCCTTTTGATTGCATTGATGTAACGGCTAATGCAACATTTTTTAATATCGATAAGATCTGAGTATCATCATCTAAAGCAACGCTAGATAAAGGTTCTCCTTCGATCATTTGATACACAATAGCTAGTTGCTCACCATCATCATGAAATGCTAATGGAACAGGTACGCTGGGTATTTCTTGGAGTTCATTAAGAATGAAGTACTCTTTTTGAAAGCGTGCTCGATAACTTAATATTTCTTCAGTACTTAAACCAGTTAAATCAACAAGCTTCATTGAATACTCATATGAAAAACTCAATCCTTGTGGCTTAACTGTCCAGTACTCAATATTATCTTTACACCGTATTTTTTTTACTTTTTCAAAAGAAGATATCGATTCAGTTCTATTTTTTATCAGTTTGAAATCACAAATAGCTTCTAACGCAACTTTCTTTTGATACCGCTCAAGTTTATGCTTGTATTGACAAGATAAGTATTCAGACTTAGAAAGCGCATCAATTATTGTTTCTTTTCCATACACTGGTAATTTATGGTCTCTGATTTCAATAGATACATCTTCTCCTAAGCCTCCAGTTATGAATACCATTGATTGGCACCACGGAGCATGCTGGTTGTAGCTAATTCGTTTTTTACAACGAGAGGCTAGAACTCTGGCGTTTTGATTCAACTTAGGTAATGGGTTAGCTACTTCTCTGCCATTAAACGTCCATACATCTTTACCAACAGAAAGCTTGCCCTTATAGCCTTTAACATCAATTACATATACGCCCCATGTACCAACTACAATTGCATCACATTCAAAAGGTTGATTATTTTCAGAATATACATCGACATTTGTAATTATTGTAAATGAATCATCTAAATTAACTCTAAGATATTCAAAAGCCCATTTTTCAGCATCATTAGCAGGCTCGCCAACTCGAAATATTTTAGCCATTTTTTAATGTCCTTATTACTTCTGATCGTTTTCCAGGAATGCATATCTCCATTTCATCACTTGCATATAGCCTTACATAATCGTACAGATTGGCTTGAAAATCTTTTATTTCCCGACGATATGGAGCAGGATCATCAGATAATATATCGTGTAATGCTTTTGATATTTGCCCGAACCTTAACTCTCTTTCACTTCTATTATTTTCTATTAGTGTTCTTAACCATACATAAGCTTTAGATTTTTTAAAAAGTACTTTTGCAGTGTCAAAGTCTTTGTTCTTGGCTTCAACTATCGCGAAGGGCAAAGAAGAATTAATAACATATGCCTGCTGTATTTCACCTGGCCTCCCAAAAGGGAAGTCAGATATAAAAATTTCAGTCGTGCTTGGCATGATATTTTCTGGCCATATTTGTGGTATATCAGATTTACTTGATGATGGAATTGCTTCAATATATTCATTCATTTTTTTCAGCATATCTAAATCTATAGACGTTGATGAGTCAATTATCTTACTAATAAAACTCTTAGAGAATTCTGTTGGTGCAACTTTTACGCATGACTCTAAATTGCCTTCATCAAATAAAGCTAGACCTTTACCAGTTAAATTAGCACTTCCTGTAAAAATACATTCTTCGTCTAATTGGTATATTTTCGCATGCAAATTTGACAACGATTTCACAGTATATTTATTCAACAAACACTCCTTTATAGCGTTTATATCGCTTGCACCCGAGAGAAAATCTTGGGGGGATAAGCGTCCAACTAATGTGACTGTAGTAGAATTATTCCCTATTAAATTCTCAAGCCAAGAAGTAGCGGGTTTGGTTATGAATGCTGAAATAATATTTAGCTTAAGACAATTAGGAATTATATTTTCCAATTGTTTTGTCAATTCATTATTTGAAATTAAATGCCCCATTAACTTCTCGCAGAGCCTTTAATATAGCTAAAACTCATCATCGTCATCTGTAGGCTCTTCGATAAACTTGGTAATAACTAGTCCCCATTCACGACGGATCATATTTAAGAAAGTTTGTCTTTTTTCGTCTTGAGTTTCATTCATTACGCGAGCAAAACCAGCAATAGCGGTCTGCATAGCTTCTAGTTGCTCTCCTTCAAGTTTAGATATTAGTTTTTTATGGAAAACATGATTCGTGTTAAATAAAACTAAAGTTAAGCCTTTACTAGACGACACATCAAAAAATGCTTCTGAATCTCTTGCAACATCTTCAATTAGAAAGCGGTTACCAGAGAGTATCAGCCGATCAGCTTTTTCTTCTGCCTCGTCTTTGCTCATACCAGCGTCTTTAGTAAGATGCTCTACAACATCTTTCTTTTTTAATTTTTCAGATATTGTCGTTGTTTTATGTCCATGATTTTCTCTATACTCAGAACCCAACGTAGCTTTTCCAGCGGCACCTTCTGCTACAGATTCATTTGCCACCTCACCTTTAGTACCTTTGCCCCTGAAGTTATAGTTTTCCATTTTTTTGGTTAAAACTGAAACTTGTTTTTTAATTACCTGTACAACTTTAAGAACTTGTAACAATGAGTCTGAATTTTCTTCCAGATCTCTTAAATATTCTTGTTCAGAGTCAAAGCCCGCTTGGTTACTAAGGTTTTTCATATCATAAGGTATAAGCCTAACAGCATCTTGTTTGTTATTAGTGACACCAAAAACATTATCTAATGTCGGGGGAAATAGAACCTCAATCCCTAAAAATCTACCAGTACTCTCTCTTAAGCCAGATGATAAAAAAGAATCTCTAAGAACTAGCTCTCGATTTGCTCTAACTATTGAAACACCAATATTTTTACTACAATGTTTCCCCCAAACCGTTCCTCCCAAAGAACTCGTAGTTTCTTTCAGTATTTTATTTACTATATTTTTTTTAACGATAGATGTTTTTATTGTAACGTCGTCACGCTTCGGCATTCCGAATTCATTAATGTACTCTACAGAAACAACTTCCTCGTCTACCGGCTCAAAAAAAGCTTCATTTTTATAATTATCTGGCAGGCTTGGAAGTGAAGTTTTCTTTTTAAGATACATAGGGTCATTAGCTTTGAAAGTTTCTCTTTTCCAGACTTCTAACCGTTCATCACCAGATTTATGATAAGTTGTGCTTTCAATTTTAATGTTATCATAGCAAATAAAATCTCTATACATTCTACCCACTAATAGTTCACAGTGTTTGAAAATAGATTGACCTGTCTTCCAACTTAAACGGTCTAGCTTTGACCAGATTATTAGAGTACCGGATTCAGGCCTTTTACTAAAGAAGGCTTTTTCGTATTTTTCAGGAAGGTCACATTCTTTGGGTTCAGGGATATCCTCTAAACTACCGCTTTTCATTTCGTCAACATCAAGATATGTATAATATGCTCTTTCACCGTTTTGCCAACTCCAGACTTCTACTTTTTTACATTGAGATATTGATGAGTTGGGAAGACCCATGCCAAACTTTCCCATCCCCCCCTTATCATGTCGGTGATTCCCCCCACCGAACTGCATTGCCAATCGCAAAGTATCAACGTCCATACCTATACCGTTATCCCACAATGATATTTCTGAAACTGTATAATTTTTCTTACTTCCAATTTGTGCTTCAAGAAAGCCAATTTCAACTCTAGTTGCTTTCGCTTGCAAACTATTATCAATCAACTCAGCTAAAGCATAAGCGGTATTGTTATAACCATTATCTCTTAATGATTCAATGACCGTCTCTGCACTTAAAAATCTATTGCTCATTTTGTAAATCCTATTTTTCAACCCACATATCATTCCAATATTCAAAAGCCAAATTAATACTTTGAAATTCAGGAATATCATCCATTACCGTATAAATATTGCATTCTTTATTTCCACCACTTTTATGTCCACGCATTGCTCTTCCAGCCATTTGCAAATACTGGACTAATGAATTCATCGGTTTAGCAATAACTGTAACATTTGTTTTTGGAGCGTCAAAGCCAGCGGTTAACACATTAAAGTTAACAAGAACCTGCAGCTTACAATCTTTGTATTGTTGAATCTTCGCTCTTCTACTTTCACTTGAGTCATTTTTACTATCTACCGATGCGGCTTTAATACCCATATAGGCCAACGCAGTTGCCAAATTAATTGCGTGTTCAACAGTGCAAGCAAACACAATTATTTGTGCTTTATTTTCACACTCTTTAGCAATAGTTTCTATTATGCCTTTATTTCTTAATTTATTATTTGAAAGTGCTTTCATGGTCTCGCTGCCCCCGGAATCTCTCAATTCATAGGCAGTAATTCCTGAGTGGTCATAATTTAATGACTTAAAATTAGCTTTTGCCAAGTAACCATTTTCAACTAAATAATCAATAGGTGATAAATAGCCAGAGACAGTCATAGAAACTTTGTTATTATAAAAAAAATCGGCAAGTTTTTTGTCTTCGCCCGTAAGTCCCTCAGAAGAATAGCTTCTCCCAGGTGTTGCAGTTAAACCTATTAGATCAGCATTAAAACTTTCACTATCAATAAAATCATTTATCACTTCTTGAAATTTAGGTGCGACTGACTTATGGGCTTCGTCAAAAATAACGAGTGTTACAGTTTTTCTTAGCTCTTTATATAACAATTGAAGCTGTTTTGAATTGCTATCTCTAAGACTCAAGAATTTATGTAAGCCTGCGACTACAAAACCTGAATCAATCCCTCCAAGGCTTTCTGTCGAATCAGAATAAAATCCATATAGTGTTGTTGGCCTATTTCCTAGTGAGGCCCATGATTTTTTAAACTCTGAAAAAGCCTGAGAACATAATTCTTCTCTATCTGCGAGCCATAACACTACATTTGAACCACTTTCTCTCAGGTGTTCCGAAGCAATATTCATAGCAGTCCTAGTCTTACCTGCACCGGTTGGCAAGTGAATTAAAACACGTTTTTTATTGTTTTTAAGAATTCTAAATGTGTCGCCTGAAATACTCTGTTGATAAGGATATAGACCGTAATCTGGCTCTATATGACAAATACTTTCTATAGAATTATCAGTATCAGATTCGACATTATAAGCTTTACTCAAGCCAATTTTTCTTGCAAATAACGATAGATTTTCTGATGCCCAACTTGCTGCAGCTTTATAATGTTCTGGTCGTACTTGATTTGACGACAGCTCAAACTCAGGAAATAATTCTACAAACAACTGAGGCTTTAAGCGGTCAATGAGAATATTTCTTAACTTGTCATTAAATACAAACTCAACGTGTTTAGTACTTGCAATAATTCCTGCCAATTTAGCTTTACTAAAACTGTCATCTTTTTCTTCATCAAACAAAACGTCTGTAGTAAAATCTATCGAATGCTTTGATAAAAAACTAAGCAACTCGTCTTCAGAAAAATTTGATAATATTTGTTGAAGCATATAAGTCCTATTAATCGATTTTTGAAATACGTAATTACAAGCTACATATCAAGCAAGCCTGATCTTCAGGCTCATCATCTTCACCGTCTTTCAAAACATCTTGCCACCTTACTTTAGACTTCTTATCAGCCTTACCTGCAAGGTATTTTTCTCTTTTCTCTGCCATAGCTACAAGTTCATCTAAAGTTCCACGTTGTGACCAGGTGTAACCGTAGCCACCAACATCAACCATGCCATCTTCCCAGGTATGTTTCACCCTTACTCTATTTTCAAACTCTTTAGCTTTTTCAAATAATACAGGATGGTGTTCTTTTAAGCCTTTCCACTCACCTTGTCTTTGAAAGAAGCAAAAATAACAACCTGACCTAGAGCGCCATTTATAATATTCAGGGATGCCTACAGACTCTTCCAGAATTCTAAATATATCATCTCTAACCAAACCATCTTCAATAAAAGGAAAGACTGCTTTGATTGTTTCTTTATGACTTATATAACCTTCACGGTTTTCATCCGCTCGAATTCCAACATAACTAATTACGAGATCGTCACCAACGAATTTCTCGAATGGTTTGATTTTCATTACTCGAGTACACCAGCGCTGCTTTGCTGATGGTAAAAACTCATCATGTAACTTTAGCCAATGTTCAAAATCAGCTCCACTACTTAACCTGACAATTTCCTTTCCCAAATATGCTTCTAACTTATCTAAAAACTCGTAAATTTCTGGAAGTTCAGCACCGGTATCAGTAAAAAAATATTCGACATTCTCATGCACATCAGGATAATGTTCTTTTATATAGACCGCGAGTGCTGCGCTATCTTTACCACCTGAAATGCCTAGTACATGCCTAATTCCAGATTCTTTAGAGTAATCTGCAAATGCTTTTGACATTTATTTTTTCTCCTTGGTCAAAGAATGAATACTTGAAGTGTCCATATTTGAAAATTGTTTTTTCGACATTTGGTTTTTTTCTTCTCGATAATTAGAAAGAAAGCCATCAACCGTTTTAGCTAAAACAGCAAGACCGCGTTCAGAATCACCCAGCTTTGAAAGTATCGATTCAATATCAAGATGTGCTTGTGTAATCGCCCCTGACGTATTCTTATCTACAGCGACAACTTCATCTCTTATCTCACTTCCCTTCTTAACACTTCGTAATAAGTAAACATCAAAATCACCATCAATTTTTTGCGTGAAATCTTTTTCATGTAAACGAAGTTTTTCTAAATCTGTAACTCGCCTAGAAAAATCATTTAGTCGATATTCCGCAGTGTCTTGATCACTATCAGACCATTTATTGGTTGGCTTATGTCCTAAAAACATCAATACATTTTCAAACCAATCTTCAGCGTTACCAGTCGTTTTGATTAATTTAGTTATAAATAATTTAACGCCATTCGTGTCTACTGTATAATCTTCTAAACCTCGACAATTGCCGCTAATTAGTTTCCGTAATTCCGATAGAGATAAAGACACATCGTGATTGAACGATCTGGCTAGGCTTTCTTTTTGTTTTTCAATAAGCTTGCTATAAGAAGTATTTAAGTCTCGTAATACTTGAGTCAATCTACTTGATAAGTCTGCATACTGTTCCAATTTCAAGCTTGATTTTTCTTCATCAAATCCTAACGATTTTGGCAATTCCTTAAACAACAACCGTTCAGGTGATTTTGCCAAATTAAATGCCGCTCTCACTTTTTGAGCTCTTTGCGAGATGCCTCGCTTAGTTTTCTTGGTGTAATCCGGTAAGCCTCCCATAAATACAGCGAGTGGTTTAGCAAGCTCAAGAATTGTTGTATTTGAGGCATCATGTTTGTCGCCTAAAATAGCTTTAGAATATTGTTTGAAGATTGATGCTTTCACTCCATCAATACGAACTCTTTGAAATGAAAATTCATCTGGTCTTTTAACAAAACGTTCTAACATTTCCTCTGTAAAAAAGGGTAAATAACGTCGACTTTCATAAACAGCTATTTCATGTTGATTTACAAAATAATAAGACATATAGAGAACCGGCAATATCCCTGCTTTAACACCATATGGCGGTGCCATTAGTTTTTGATTTAGACCTAATATAGTTTTTGCTTCTTTTTCTGTTGAGGCAAAAAAATCAGCCATCACTTTCCAAACAGGATAAAGTCTTGATGAACTATTTCTAGACGGTGCTTTAAATTCCCACTCATCATTTTCATTTTGACCATGTAGCTTTGTTTTTTCTAGTAGTGCTTTATAAATTCCTTTTTCTGCTGGGGATTTTTGAATATCTAAGTTTTCTTTTTCTGCTGAATTTAGCATGGCTAATAATAACATTCTACGTCCAGCATTTGCCTGAGCAGAAGGTTTATCGCGATTGATTAATTCATTAAATAAGCGTGGAGACTTAGGGTAAATTAGCTCCAACACATTAGAAAGTTGCTCTTGTAACATACGCTTGTTGTTAATGACGACATGCGTACAATTATGATACCACTGGTTTTGTTCAGGGTTATCAATTAGTCCTTGTAACAATCCATCTTCAACTATTTCTGCCGCATTTAAGCGATCTTTGTATTCTCTTTTAGCCACAGGGTCTAAATTAAGTTCGGGTTTATTGGTTCCTACCTTTCTTAAAGCGATGCTTTCAGCAACAGCATCTTTAATTTGGGTCCCGCTTAAACATAAGACAACCAAATCTTCATTTGAAAAGTGCAGTTTAACTTGCTCATGGAAAAGGTGTTCATCGTCTTGAGCAGTTGCTTGAAAGAAAACAATACGCGCATTTTTGCCTTGACTGGGTACGTTTTTGAAATTTTGTGCATCAATAAATAAAGGAACGAAATATCGTAAATTCCCATTCTCAATGGTGTAACGTCTTGCAACAATAGGTTGTAAAACTTCACTCTTATTTAATTCTTCTGCTAATGAGAAATTACCCAAATTATCAAGTTCTTCTTGTAAGGCTTGTTCTAAATCAAAATCACTACCTTGCCACACCCTAAACTCACCACTAAAGCTTCGATAGTTAATTACAGATTGTTTAGTCAAAACTTTAATTGAATCGTCAAATAATTGCTTGGTTTCAAAGCAAGTGGCTAATAATTCCTTAGATGCTTTGAATCCACCTTTTGCGCCAATGATATTTAAAATACCAATGGTCTTAAGTAGATTAATATGTGACTGCTCGACATCGCCAACTCTTTCAACGGCAGTTACTACCTCAGCCCAACGGCGGTGAGTTAAATAATCACCGAGCACTGCAGGTTGGTTAGTAATGAAGTAATCATAAATATCATGAGGATAAACAAACTGACCCACCTTAGTCAGGTTGTCTAACATATCGCTTAAACCAAATTCTTCATGACTGCCTAAATAACTAAATAAGGTTCTTTCATTTTGAGCCACTTTTTGGCAAAGCAATGGTAGCAAGATAGCTGAAACTGGATGTAGTGGATAACATGATTTAAATAGTTCTTGCGCCTCTGCAACAGTTAATGCGCCCGGTAAAGATTTATGCTTAGATAATATCGAAACAATTCTCTTAACGTTTTTATTAACTAGAACCTCATCTTTAGCTGAAAAATCATGCTCAAAAGCAGCCGAGACAACTCTAAGCACTTGCTCGGCAGATTCTAAAAATGGGACTTCTTCAAAACGACCTTGTACTTTCGACCACTCATTCTTTAGGCTTTCACCTAAACCTTTTGCATATTGCTCAAATGATTGATGCAACATAACAAATAATAACAAATTAGCCTTAGAGCCTTTGCACGCATGTTCAGCTAATGACTGAAGCAAATAAATATCATTAGCGCCATAATGACGCGCCTCATATTCTAAGAATTTCCCTAACTCATCAATCATCAGCAAAATGCCTTTGCCATTAGTATCAATCAGTTTGTTTTGTAGTTCAGAAATGATATCTAATATTTCACTGACTGAAACTTCATCTTTTCCTGACAAGACTTCAAGATTTTTAATCACTTTAAGTTTCGGACCGGTACGACCAGACCAAAACTCTTTAGCTCCTGTTAATAGACCTTTTAAGATCCTTTTACTCATAGGTTCAGGCGCACCAACAATCAATACTTTTAGATAACCTTCTGATTGCTTAATTTGTTTTTTAAACTGATTACCTAGAGTTTTATCTGATTTATTCAATACCTTTTGAGCTTGTTTAGTCGACTCATTTTGAGAGCTTGATAATAAGTGCGATAAAAATACTGCAAAAGAAGACTTACCCGAACCATAAGGGCCTACTAGTGACCATGCACGAGGGGCTTGAGCATCGGTAAAGGCGTCATTAATTTTTGTGAAGGTTCGCAGAGCCCTTGATGTAGGTATATAAGCTTTTACCACTTCAATAGAGTTAGCGTCTCGCTCTAAATTAACAGAGCGAGTATAATGAGTATTTATTTTTACATTATTTAACAAGCTCATGCGGCAACTTCCTTACTTGAAGGTTTGTAATAATCAATTAAGAAACACTCAGGCTTAAATTCTATCTTTTCATCAGTTTTAAGATATAACTGATGTATACCAGAAGACTCTCTAATATCAAAAAATTGTGGATAACTAGAGGTTAAAGTTTCTAACTTGGCAATTAGATCATTTTCAGTCAAACGAAATACACTTCCCACAGCAGGAAAGGTGTCTCGACTGTACATTAATTCTTCTATTGGTATTGAAATGGCATTTTTAGCTAGCATGATTTGACTTACCGCATAACCAATAATCTCAATAGGTAAAGACAGCCTTATCGACGGCTTACTTTGATAAGTTTTTCCATCTGGAGATTGAGTTATTAATTTTAGCTGAACTAGTGGGATATCTAATTTATCTTCCAAAGAAATCCGCTTATTGTCTTTTGAATACGCATACATTTTAGGTACTAATAAAGTGTCATTCTTCAATGTTCCATCTGCAATTTTGTGCTGAACATTATCTTTAACCCAATCAGATAAGCTTGTGTTAAGTTCGGAGGCAGTAAACTCTGGCTTATGAAATTTATTAAAGAACCAATACCACGAAGTTGCTAAGGAACTATTCGTGGCTATTGACCAATGAACAAGCCATAAGGTTGCTTCGTCCTCTAGATATGGGTCAAAACCAGTTTTTGAGTTAAATATGGAATTTCCAAGAGAAGTTACTCTATTAGAACTGGCGTCCATCATTTGGCTCGCCCTTAACCAATAACGTATAGCTGCTACCATATTTTTACCAACACCGAGTTCAACAGTGGCATTATCGGAGGTAAATATATCTTCTTTTTTACATGCTACATTCTTTTGATAGCCTTTCGTTAACCAGCTATAACGCAGTGCAAACGTCTCGTGTCGTCCAAAAGCAGTTTTTGATGCATCAAATTTCATTTTCTACCTCCGGTCATTCCTTGATCATCACTTATTAGTTCAAGTGATAGTTGATCATGACATTCCAAATACAATGATACTTGCTTAAGAAACCACTGCTTCATATTCATACTATCCAGTGCTAACGTGCTATATAGCTCTTTTTTAAGCTCGGGTTCTATTTCTAGAACTATCCGTCCGCTGCTGCCAATACTCATAATTTACGCCTTTCTGCTTATGTTATATAACATATGTAATGTAACATAAATCAAGCGCTAGAAATAACAATTAGAGCTGATTTTCGAATCCTATTGCAGCAAATAATCGGTGCACAGGCCTCTTTGTTATTAGTGCTTATATACATATGTATGCTTTTCAAGCAGAAGAATACATGCCTTCAATATATCTACATTAATTTTAGTTATTGAGCGTCTTTTAGGCTTAAACGAAATTATTGAAGGTGAACGAGTTACAACAGGTTTCTTTTGTAAGGATTGAGAGTTAGCTGCAGAGAGGATAACAGAACGACTACTAGGATAATTATTAGAAAGCGGCGCTTTTGCTTTAGCATATCTTTGGATGTGACCAAAATACCAGCCCATATACCTTGCAGTGGCTACAAAGAACCATATACAAAGACTAATAGTTAGTATATTTTCCAAGAAAATCCTCCAAATACCCTTAATTATTATCCTGCTATCATCCGTGTCCACTACAGCAGTATTTTTCGTTCTGCTACGACCTTAACACCCTGATAAACATAAGTAAAATGAGATATATTAATAAATAATCGAAGGGATCTGCAATTGATGCGTTGTACCGCAGAACGTCCATAAATTTCAGCGTTTTTTGTAGA
>Ga0256845_1001127_pt1 | contig 22379 bp, 16 predicted proteins | sample RiftiametaG_FD_189101 | JGI IMG/M metagenome (GOLD analysis project Ga0256845, IMG submission 189101) | Tube worm associated microbial communities from hydrothermal vent at the East Pacific Rise, Pacific Ocean - Riftia | ecosystem: Host-associated > Annelida > Integument > Unclassified ... | reverse complement strand
GCAACTCGCGCCTTGGGGTTGTTGACACCCTCCCCCTCCGAGCCGAGACAGTTGACGTTGACCTTGCCACTCTCGGCCTCGAGACGGACCTCGAAGGTGCCGTACTCGACGCCCAGGTCACTGAAGATCGAGGTATCAAAGCCGTCGAGACCCATCAGACTGGCGAAGGCGCCGAGCTCCTCTGCGCCGTCTTTGGAGCCGAAGATCGACATCAGATAGGGGGCTATCTGGGTGATGTCCATGGCCCCGATCATCTGCCGGAACTGCTTTTGGCTGAAGACCTGGCGCTGAAGCTCGAAGAGCAGCAACGACAGGCGCATCGCCCCGCGCTCGAGATTGCGGGCGACCACCTCGTCACGCTGATTTATCGCGGACTGGAAGTCGACCCGCGAGTTGTAGGAGAAGCTCGCCGTAAAGGGCAAGAGCACCGCGAGGCAGGCCACCACCATCAGGATCGCGACCCCGTGCTGGCCCTTTGCCGCCTCTGCGCCCACCGGGCGCTCTCTCTTCGCTTCTTTCATCTGTCCCTTTAGGTCTAGCCGTCTACTTCGAGAGGTCAATCTTCTCTTGCATGACGATCGCCACCTGGGTGGTGTAGGTGACGAGGGTGCCGTTTGGATCTCTGATCTTCATGGTGAGCTTGACGCGCTCGGGCAAGCGATCGGGATGCAGGTCTTTTTGCGTGGTCCGCCACTCGTCGACCCACTCGAGCTTGCGCACGTCCCAGTACTTGAAGTCGAGCTCCTTGACGTCCTCGCAGAGCACGTAGGCTGGGTAGTAGTTCTCGAGTTCTTCGGGCAGGTCGCCGGTGAGCCGCCTGGTCTCGCGGCGGTAAAGGTGAGTACGCGAGCTGTCCTTTGGGTCCTTCGCCAGGAAGTACTGGATCACCGACTGGTCGCTCTCGTTGGCATCCTTGCGGATCCGCAGATGAGCGAAGGCCGAGAAGGTCACGCTGTCGGCATCAAAGCCGTCACGACCCTCAAAGAGGGTGTAGTGCTTGACCTCGGCGGCCGGCCGATTGAAGGACAGATACGACATCGACATCTCCCGCGACATCGTGCCCATCGAGTTGCGGATCATGCCGTAGCGGGTCTGGAGCGCTTCGGTTGTGCGCATGCCCCTGAGGGTCCCGCGAAAGCTCTCCCAAACGGCGACGATCATCATCGTCATGATCGCCATCGCGACCAGCACCTCGATGAGAGTCATGCCCCGTGCACGTCGATGGTTCATCATCGGCCCCTCATGCCCCCGAGTTCGCCGCGCCCACCCCGACTCGGTGACCCGGTCGACGGTGAGCCAGCGCCGCTCTGCCCCGCCTTCGCCTCTTCGTCGTCGCCAGGCAGCGCCTCGCCGCCGAGCCCTGGTACCGCGGTGAGCATCTCTGGCTCGGTCCAAAAGGTCGAAACCTGCATCTCGCGGACCGTTCGGCCCTCGCGCCAAACAACCGTGCAGACGACCTTGCGGATCGAGTTTTCGATCGACTGCTTGACCATCGGCCAGACGAGACCGAGCGCCGTAAAGGCTTGGTCACTGGCGTCTTGGTAGTCGGCCCCCGACTCGTCACCCTCTTGGGCAGCGCTGTCCTTGGCCGCCCGCAGCTTTGAGTAATCCGGCAACTCGATAAAATCGACAAGGCACGTGTAGGTGATTTTTGGCCACCCCTGATCGGCGAAGTTGCCCTCGTAGACGCGGTCCTCGCGAACCCAGCCGCCGTCTTTCTGCATCTGGTACTCGACCTCGATCATCTGGTACTCGGCGAGGAAAGCGACAGAGGTGAGCCCCTGCGCGTAACGGGTGGCACGGATGCTCGCGACCTGCGAGGTGAGCAGGGAGGTCATCGACACCCCGAGGATCGCGACCGCGATCATCACCTCGAGCAGCGTAAAGCCGCCGTCACCGTAGGGCTTCTTGGGCGCAGGAGTTGCCATTAGAGGCGCCGCCTGTCTTGATCGCGGCCGAGGTCATCGCGACGACGGCGCTCTTCCTCTTCGATGACGAGCGGGACTAGGCCCTCACGGATCTCGACCTGGCCAGTCAGCGGCTGGATGATGATCGTGTATTTGTTGCCCTCCTCGCGGATCTCCTCGAGCTGGATATGTGCGAGCTGGGTCCGCCCCTGGGGGAAGAAATAGACCGCGGCCTCGCCCTTGGTGATCGGCACCATGTCGTCGGCAGTGCGCACCGAGACCACGTTCACCCCCTCGGGCAAGGGCACAGGCTCATTGAAACCGCTGAGCGAGTTGCCCTCTTCGAAGCTGCCAAAGAGCGGCGGTTTGCGCCGCGGTACTCGCTTTGAACCACCGAGGTATTGGCCCCCGACCGCACCGTCCTCCGACCCCGCGCCGCCCGAAAAGATCGTCGCCTGTACCGACCGGTTGTAGGCCTCCTCGGCCTGCTTGTCCCGATCCTCGCGGTCTTTCTCTTTGCTGGCGTCGTAGATCACCGGCCGACCGTCGCGATCGGTCGCCGGCAGGTACATGCGATCGTCGCCTCGCTGCAGAATGATCGTGTTCTCGTCGACGTTGATCGCCAGGCGATAGTAGTCGCCGGTAACCCGCGATTTGTTGAAGGCAAAGCGGATCGTGTTGGCGATCTGATTGGTCGAGCGGACGATTTGGGCCTGCTTCGCCGAGCTCAGGCCGACCATCACGGATCCAAAAAGGAGCCCGATCACGGCCAAGACCACGAGCATCTCGATCAGCGTCATGCCGCGGTCACGGCTGACGATCGCTGTATACCTCCGCTCCACCGTCTCTACTTACCCTTGTTGTCGTCGTCGAGCGTCGAGATGTCGTCGTCGCCGCCCTGCGAGCCATCAGGGCCCCAGGAGAGCACATCGACCTTGTCGCCCTTGGTCCCGGGACAGGTGATGATGTAGTCGTTGCCCCAGGGGTCCTTGCTGGCCTTGTTGACCACTCCGGCGGCCTTGAGATCGGCGATGTCCTTGGGACACTTGCCGTTTTTCTCGAGCATGTAGATTTCGCTGTGCCCCTGGATCTGGGTGACCTGGTTTGTGCAGGTCTTGATCTTCGCGGCATCGAGACGGCCAAAGGCCATCACACCAACGCCGCCGAGGATCAGGCTGATGATCGCGAGAACCACGAGGATCTCGATCAGAGTCATGCCGCGGTCGGCACCCTTGATCGAGGCCTTGAGGCGCCGTGTGGCGATCGCTTCGATAATCTCAATCTTCGTCATTTCAGTCTCCTGTATCTGGGATTCGGGGCTTTGAGCTACTGCTGACCAGCTAGCTCGTTGAGCATCATGATCGGTTGCATCACCGAGAAAATAATAAAGCCGACGGTCGAGCCCATGACCACGATCATCAGCGGCTCGAGGGCCGCGGTCATCCGGCCGATCGCGATGTTGACCTCGCGGTCGTAGGCATCGGCGACATTTAGCAGCATCGACTCGAGCTGGCCCGAGCGCTCGCCGACGGCGATCATATGGGTCACCAGCGAGGGGAACTCGCCGCTTCGCTTGAGCGCAGGAGCGATGCCCTCGCCCTCGCGAATGTTGTCACGCGCCGTCGACACAACCTCCTCGAGGATGACATTGCCGAGTAGCGAACGCACGATGTCGAGGGCATGCAAAAGCTGAACGCCGCTGGAGAGCATCGTCGACAGGGTCCGCGCGAAGCGGGAGATCGCGACCTTACGGGCGAGGTCGCCAACGATGGGCATTCTTAGGACCATCGCGTCACCGCTCTTGCGACCGGCCTCACTCGCGCGCCAACGGCGAAAGAGCCAACCGACGCCAAAACCCGCGCCGATGAGCAGAAACCAGTAGCTGCCGACAATGTCGCTCACCAGGATCAAGAGCTTGGTGTTCCACGGGAGTTCGACGTTCATGCCGTCGAACATCTCGGTCACCTGCGGCACAACATTGAGCATCAGCAGGGCAACGACGGCCGCGCTGACGCAGCCCATGATGATCGGGTAGAGCATCGCCGAAGCGACCTTTGAGCGCAGCTCCTCCTCCTGCTCCATGAATTCGGAGATCCGGAGGAGCACGGTCTCGAGCGAGCCTGAAGCCTCGCCCGCCCGGGTCATGTTGATGTAGAGCGGCTTGAAAACCTCGGGGTACTTGGCGAAGGCATCCGCGAGTGCCGAGCCCTCGTTGACCCGGTTCGAAATGTCCGAAAGAACGCCCTTAAAGCGGGCGCTCTCGACCTGATCGGTGAGGGCCGCGAGCGACTCTGGCAAGGTGATACCAGCGCCCAAAAGAGTGCCCAAAAGCTGGGTTACCCGGCCGACATCGGCCTGCTTGATCCGATCAAAATAGGCCGAGAAATCAACCTCTCGATTGAGACCGCCGGTCTTCGGCGCTGACGCCTTGGTCTCGGAGACCGAGGTCAAATAGACGCCGGCGCGCTTAAGCTGAGCCTTGAGCGCAGCAACACTATCGGCGCTCTCGACCCCCTTGATCGTCTTGCCGCTGGACGACAACCCTGTGTATGCGTACGCCGGCATCGCTCCCTACCTGTCCTCTGCGGTCACCCGCATCACCTCATCGAGGCTTGTCATCCCTAACAGCACCTTGTGAGCTCCGTCGTCGCGAATGGTCCGCATTCCCTGGGCCAAGGCGGCCGATTTGATCTCACCGGCGTCGGCATTTCGGATCGCCAACCGCCGGATCTCTTCGGTGACCGTCAAGACCTCGTAGATTCCTGTTCGACCAGAGTAACCACTGCCGTGACAGCGGGCGCAACCGGCCGCGCGGTAGAGCTTGCCGACCGGCGGCATGCGCTGGCCCGAGGGCACCTCTAGCGGGATCACTGCACCGGTATCGTCGAGCATCGGCGTGCGCAGGCAGTTCTCGCCCGCGAAGAATTTTTCGGGATCGATGCCGACCTCCGAAAGCTCAGCAGCGAGCGGCTTGTAGGGCTCTGAGCAGGCCGAGCAGACCCGCCGCAGGAGGCGCTGGGCCTGGAGCGCAACCAACGATGAGGCGACCAAAAAGGGCTGCACGCCCATGTCCACCAGACGCGTGATGCCAGTCGCGGCGTCGTTGGTGTGGATCGTCGAGAGCACCAGGTGACCGGTGAGCGAGGCTTGAATCGCGATCTCAGCGGTCTCGACGTCCCGGATCTCGCCGACCATGATGACGTCGGGATCGTGACGCAAGAAGGATCGCAAACCTGCTGCAAAGGTCAGATCGATCTTGCTCTGGACCTGGACCTGCGAGATACCGGCAAGCTGGTATTCGACGGGATCCTCGATCGTAAGAATGTTGAGATCAGGGGTATTGATCTCGGAGAGCGCCGAGTAGAGCGTCGTCGTCTTGCCCGAACCTGTGGGGCCAGTGACCAAGAAAATACCGTGCGGGCGGTGGATCACGTCTCGAACCAGGCGCAGGTGATCGCCACCCATACCGATACTGTCGAGGCTCAGCACCATCGCCGTCTTGTCGAGGAGGCGGATGGTGACGCGCTCGCCGTGGGCCGTGGGCACAGTAGCGACGCGCATGTCGACCTCTTTACCGGCGATCTTGCGGCGGATCCGGCCATCCTGCGGCAGTCGTTTTTCGGCGATGTTGAGGCCCGCCATGATTTTGATGCGGGCGATGATGCTGGCGTGGTGAGCCTTGGGGGCGCGCTTGGTCTCGTGCAGAACGCCGTCGACCCGGTTGCGGATGATCACCTCGCGGTCACCGGGCTCGATATGGATGTCGCTCGCTCGCTCCTTGGAGGCATTAAAGATCAACGAGTTGACGAAGCGGATGATCGGCGCGTCCTCGGCGGAGGCGTGCAGAATGTCCTCGTCCTCCTCCTCAAAGGCCTCCTCTTTGCGTTCGAGATCGACGTCTTTGGCCCGCTTGGCGTAGACCTTGTTGATGATCTCGTGCACCGCCGACTGCGGCATCAAGGTGACGTGGATCTCGGCGTCGTAGATCTGGCTTAGATCGTCGAGGTCGAGGATTTTCAGCGGATCTCCGGCGAAGACCTCGAGCAACTCGTCCTCGACATCTAGGCGCCAGGGCACAGCTGAGTTGGCGCGGGCGTAGCGGATCGAAAGGCGCTCGATCAGCTCGTCGTCGACCTCGGCGATGTCGACCTTCTCCTGCGTCGGCAGAGCGAACTGAGCCGCGAGCGCCCGGCAGACATCCCACTCGGAGCAATGCTTGAGACGCACCAAGGTCTCGCCGATGCGTTCGTCCTCGAGGTGCTGGACAGCGAGTCCCTCCTTGAGCGCGTCGGGGCCGATCGCCCCGTTCTCGATCAGGATTTCGCCGAGCGGGCGGGTATCGGGGCGCCGGATCGTCAGTCCACCGAGCGGAGGAGTCACGGCGGACGTCGCAGGAACGTCCCCCGCAGCGGCCTCTGTCGCAGGCGCTTTGGACACGATTGTCACCTCGGATGCCGGGCTGGGCTTGCCCGGAGGCGGCGGCGGCGGCTTCGCTGTGTTGACCTTGGCCATGGCTACTTCGCGCGTCCTCCCCGAGCGGGTCGGGCGATCGCGGCGGGCACCGGTGATGTCGTCGCCTCACCGACGTTGCCCCCATTGCTCCCGTTGCCACCTCCACGGGTCGGGCTCAGGCCGATCTCGCCGGTGATGATCTCGAGACGCATCTCCTGCTCCGCCTTGCGCAGCAGCTCCTCCTCCATCTCGACCCGCCGAGCCTCGCGATCGATGGTCGCCAGTACCCCGGCCTTCTTGCGGAAGTTGACGTTGCGCGGGATGTCCCGCTTTTTGAAGTTGGTCTCGCGCTCGATGAACTCCAGGCGCTCGCGGTCGCGTCGGGCATGGATCCGACGAACATCGTCGGGGCTCTCCAAGATGTGCGGGATCATCACGATCAGGAGGTTCACCTTCTCTTTGGTCTTTTGCTTGCGCTTGAAAAGCCAGCCGAGCAGGGGGATCGATCCGAGGCCCGGGACCTGCTGCACGTTCTCCCCCTCGCGCTCGCGCACGAGCCCTCCGAGCACCATCGGTTGGTCATCGCGACCGACAATTTTGTCGAGCTTGAGCAGCCGCTTGGTGGTTGTCACGCCGAGCACAGGGTCCTGACCGGCGATGTCGCTATCCTTGATCTCGACGTCCATCGTCACGGTCTGCGAGTCGTTGATGTAGGGCTTGATCTTGATCTTCAGGGTGACGTCTTGGCGCTCGACGGACTGCAGAGGCACCAACGAATTGCCGCCACCGCCAGCATTGAACGAGAGCGCCCCCGGGGTCGGCACATTGCGTCCGACCTCGATCACTGCCTCTTGGTTGTCGGCCGCATACATGTGTGGCTCGGAGATTACGTTGACATCTTCGCTGGTCTGCAGCGCCTGGATCACCATGCCAAAGGCCGGCACATCGCGACCGATGCCGAGCAGGGCCGCGGAGTTGCTGACCGTCGGCCCGAGGAGCGCCGCACCGAAGCCGGTCAGGGCAGTCGGCGAGATGAGCAGCGAGCTAACCGCGGTGCTTGGCGCCGATGAGACCAGGCCAAGAGCTTCGCCCCCCGCGGTATCAAAGGTGGTGCCGAAGTGACCACCGGCTCCACCTTCGATGCTGCGCTTGATCGTGACCTCCATCAGGTAGATCTCGAAGTAGAGCTGCTTGCGCTCGCGGTCGAGTTCGTCGATGACCGGCTCGAGATTTTGGTAGTCGGCCTGCGAGGCGATGATCACCAGCGAACGCGTCGCCTTGTCCGGCGTGATCTTGACGTCGCCCGAGAAGAGCTCGGCCGATACAGCCGAGGCCGCGCCCTTGTTGCCCTTCTTCGCCGAGCCCTTGGCATCGGCTGCCGCCTTGGCGCCAGTGGCCAGCTGCGAGAGCACAGCGGCCACTTCCTCAGCTTCGGCGTTTTTCAACCGCTTGACGTGGATCCGCCCGCCACCGCCGGGCAGCTTGACGTCCAAGCGCTCGATCAGCCGACTGATCATCTGATACTCAGCCGTGCTGGTGACGATGATCAGCGTGCTCGTGCGCTCATCGATCAGCACTCGACTGCCGGCGGGGGTCGAGCTGCTCTTTTTCTTGCCCTTCTTGCCCTTGGACTTACTGGCCGCGCCCTGCTGACCAAAGATGTCGCGGATGATGTCGGCGACCTCGGCCGCGCTCGCGTACTGCAGCTGATAGAAGAAAATCTTCTCGCCGTTGCCCGGCCGATCGAGTTCATCGACCAAGCGGAGCAAGCGACGCACGCTGGTCCCCTTATCGGTGAGGATGATCAGATTGCCGACAGTTTCGACTGAGCCGTTCTTGCTTTTGAGACTCTTGAGGAGGCCGCTGATCTCGCCGGGATTGCCGTGCTTCACGCGGATCAACTGGGTGACAAAACGATCGGATCCAGGCGCCCGCGAACCGTCACCGTAAAGCGGCAAGGCCCGGTTTTTGGCGTCCGCGGTCTCGACGATTTTGAAGTACTGACCCGAGGGCTCTACCGTCAGCCCCATGAGCTCTAAGGCCGCGTAGAAGGCCGCGTAGGCCTCTGCAACAGTCACCGGCTCTGGCGAGAGGATGGTGACCTTGCCCGAGCGAGCCTTGCGGTCGAGCACGAATTTTTGACAGGTGATCGACATCATCCAATTGACGAGGTCGTCGAGCTCCGTCTCCCGCGGCAGGGTCACGGTGAACTTCGCCCGCCGTGACATTTTCTTGCATTTGTTGAAGGCCATGTTGCCGACACCGCCCTCGTCACCGATGAGCGCGCCGCCGCGGCCAGGAGCTGCTGTCGCACCGGTCAGATCCGTCGGCGGAGCCGCAAACACCGGGGCTGGAAGAGCGCCGACCATCGTCAGGCAGGCGAGCGCCGCAAGGCCCTTTGCGGCGAAGCCACTACGGCCCGTTAAGAGTGACGTTCTCATTGGATTGTGATCTCCTTGGTCATCTGCTTGCCCTTGCGATCGAGGCTGATCGACAGGTTGGGGGCGTTGCGGAGCTTGGCGTAGAGGGCCATGGCGTCGTCCATCGTCCGCAGGTCTTTACCGTTGACGCTGGTGATCATGTCGCCGTTTTTGAGGCCCAAGAGCTTTGGCAGGCTGCCCGAACGGATCCCGTAGAACTTAAAACCGCGGGCCTGGCCGTCGACCACCGAAGGCACGACCCGCGCCTGTTTGGCCAGCGCCGCAGGGTTCGAGAGGATCTGCTCGACGAAGGAGCGCTTGATCGTGCAGGAGCTCTCGGAGTCGCAATTGATCGCGTCTTCGGCCCCTGGGATCGCGCCCTTCTTCTTCTTCTTTTTCTTCTTTTTCTTCTTTTTCTTTTTCTTCTTTTTCGGCGCCGCTGCCTGGGCACCGAGCTCTAAGTACTCGAGCGTCGAGTTGTTTTGCAGATGCACAAGCCCGCGCTCGACGGCCACCAGGTACACACCAGCAACCCCGATTTGGTCTCCCGGCCAGAAGGGGCTGACGCCGCCGTCCTCGGTGTTGAAGATCGTCGCCTGCGAGAACTTTGGATCCGAAGACTCCATCGTCACCACCAGACGAAGCGGCAGGGTCGTCGCCAGCTCGCCCGGTTGAATGCCGCCGATTTGCTCGCCGTTGTCATTGAGAACCGGTGCACCGACGTCAGACTCGGCCGGAGGCTCGGGCACACAGCCCGGGCAAAAGAGGTTGTTCGAGAGCAGTGCCGTCAGCATCTTGCTCTTCGCGTTGTCGCTGCGCTGACGACCATCGCCGCGGCCGGACTTCGACGTCGCGTCGAAGATGCCAAAGCCCGGGGACTTCTTGTCGTCATCGCCCTCGTCATCACCGTCGCTGTCGGTGCCGCCCTCGCTGTCAGTGCCGCCCTCGTCGTCATCACCGCTGCTGATGAAGATCCTGGCGGCGCCGATCTTGGTCGTGACCGCCGAAGCCGCAAGCGCGACGACCACGATGAGACCGAGCAGCTTGACTACCCAGAAGTATTTCTTGAAAAGGGCTTCCATGGTCGAGAGCTCCGGCGGCTAGGGCTAGTGGAGCAGGTCGTCGTTCTCTGTGGCGACGACCGCCGGAGCGTACTGGTCCTCGCGCACGAGTCCAGCTTCGATCTTGCGGTAGATCGTGCGAGTCGCGATGCCGAGCAGATCCGCGGCGAGACGTTTGTCACCTTCGGTAAACTTGAGCGTCTCCATGATCATCCGGCGCTCCACCTCGGCGAGCGCCGTGCCGACCGAGAAGGTCACCTGTCGACCGTGCCCGGCCTGCGGATCGCGGAGCTCCGGCGGCAGATCGTCAACATCCACGAACTTGCCCCGACAGAGCACTACAGCCCGCTCGATTGCGTTTTCGAGTTCGCGCACGTTGCCCGGCCAACCGTAGTTGCTCATCAGCCGCAGGGCCCCGTTGCTGACGCCGTCGACCGCTTTGCCGTGCTTCGACGCGAAGGAGCGCAGGAAGTGATCGGCGAGCAGTGGCACGTCCTCGATGCGATCGCGGAGCGGCGGGATTCGGATCGGGATCACGTTGATCCGATAGAAAAGATCCTCGCGAAAGCGGCCCGCTTTGACCTCTCCGGCCAAATCTCGGTTGGTCGCGCAAACCAGGCGAATGTCGACCTTATTGGCGCGACCGCCGACCGGCTCGATCTCCCCCTCCTGCAGAGCGCGCAGCAACTTGACCTGGATGTGCAGCGGAATCTCGCCGATCTCGTCGAGGAAGAGGGTGCCCTTATGGGCCTCGACAAAGCGGCCCTCACGGTTGCGGATTGCCCCCGTGAACGCGCCCTTTTCGTGGCCAAAGAGTTCGGACTCGAGGATGCTCTCGGGCAATGCAGCGCAGTTTGTCGGCACGAAGGATTGGGCCGCGCGCGGGCTGTGCTGGTGCACATAGCGGGCGAGCAGCTCCTTGCCGGTGCCGCTCTCGCCCAAGAGAAGCACGGTCGCCGAGGAGGCTGCCGCCTGCCGGGCGATCTCGAGGGTCGCCCGCATCACCTGCGAATTACCGACGATCGAGCGCGAGGTCGCGGCCGCGAGTTGAGCCCGAAGCTCGCGGTTCTCGGTGACCAACGCGTGCTTGTCGAGCGCCTTGCGGACCGCGGCGACGATCGCCGCTCGCTTTAGCGGCTTGGCGATGAAATCGTAGGCACCGAGCTTCATCGCCTGCACTGCGTTCTCGATGGTCCCGTAGGCCGTCATCACAATCACCTCAACCTCGGGCGTTAGGGCGGTCACCGCCTTGAGCAGGTCGTCGCCCTTCATGCCCGGCATGCGAAGGTCGGTGATCATCACTTGGATCGGGTGGTTTCGCAGAATTTCCAGCGCTTCTCGACCGCCCGGGGCGACGAGCACCCGCAGGCCCTCCTTTATCAGGACCTTTTGCAGGGCCTCGCGGATGCTCGACTCGTCGTCGACGATCAGGACAGTGGGGGCGCGGGGACTTGGACTGCGATCGGATGGCATCATGGCGAGGCGGCTCTGCCTGAATGCAAGCAATTCGGGGACCTCATATCAGATCATGTAATTTCAACACCTTAGAGGCATTGATTCTGCCCCACAGCGCTACTCTGTCACGACGTCCGAGCCGTCGTGTCAATTTGTCACGACAGCGCAACGGCGCGCTCAGCAGGGCTCGACAAGCGCGATGTACTCGCTCGGGCCCATGTCGTTGACCAGAAGCACACCCGCCTGACCCGGCGCCGACATGACCAGCGGTCTGTAACCGTTGCCGTAGTCCCCCTCTTCGCCGCTGTGCGGGAGGTCTGCAACGCTCTTCCAGCGCCAGCGAGCCCCCTCCAGCTCGAGCAGCCCCGCCTGTCCCTTGAAGCTAAAGTGCTCCGTGTACTCGTACTCGCCGTTAACATCCGGTGGGTCGTGCTGCATCCACGAGGCCGAGTCAAAATCAGTCGCGAGGATCCAGCCCTCGGCCCCCACAACCAGGCGCTCAGTGGACTGCTTCGGCGGCAGAGGCATGAGCTTGGCGCCCTCACCCGCTTCGCCGATGTGGATCAGTTGTCGGCCATTGATGACGAGCCCATGGCCCTCCGGGAGCGCAATGGGCTGGACCTCGCTGCACTCCCCGCCGACCTCGACAGACTCCTGCCGGAGCCGGCCGCTCGACAGATCCAGCACCGAGAGGGCGACCCGTCCGCGCTCGTTGCGAGCGATCCACCACTCGTCGCCCTCGCGCCACTCGACCGCGCCACTGCAATCCCAGGCACCGAGTTCTTGGATCTCACGCAGACCCGCGTCGTCGATCTCCACCAGCATGTTTGGCTGCGGGGCTCGGTTGAGTTCGGCGAGACCGAAGCAACGCCCCGCGGCGCAGCGAGCCATCCACAGGGTCGCAGGCGCCGAGTCACCGATCTTGGCACCAGTGCGGACGTCCAAGAAAAACGTCTCGCCGAGGTATTTCGGGCCACCCTTGCCGGGTTTGGTCGCCCGCCGATAAAGAGAGACCAACGCCCGCCGCCCGTCACTGGCGACCGCCTTCGGGTACTGCCCCGGCGTGAGCCCCGGAATCGGCCGCACAGGCCCGACCTTGGGGCGCCTCGGATCGCCTAGATCGACGCGGAACCACCGAGGCGTCGCAGTGTCGATAAAACGCAACCCAGGGGCATCGTCCCCCTCGATCGCGACCCGTTCGCTCCACCAGGGCAGCGGTGTCTGCACGAGGCCGCCAGCGCTATCGAGATGGAGAAGGAGTGCGCGTCCCTCGGGCCCGTTTGCGACGACCCATGTCCGGCCGGCGACATCGGCGATCCGATGCACCGTGTTGAGTTCGAGACTCGCCCGAATGACCTGTTCTTGAGGACATCCGGGTCGCTCGATCGGCAGCGGACTCGGGGGATCGATCGGTGGCGCCTGAGCGACCACGGGCAAAGGCTTGGTCCGCCCAGCCTGGTCGGGTGCGATCGCCAGGCCTGTGCTCGCAGGCTCGACATGCGGACCACCGCAAGCGAATGCCACCGCAAGCCCCAGCGGGCCGAACCACAAGCGACGCATGGCCGCAGTCACCTAGCCTTCTTCGCCGTCAAACGCGGCCTTTAGACGCTTCTCGATCGATTTTTTGAGGAGGTCCGGCTTGATCCCCGCAGCCTTGGCGAGCAGGCCGAGCTTGAGTTCGACGATCACCGCCGCGGGATCGACCGCGATCGATCCAGAGACCCCGGTGCCCTTGAGCTTCGCCCGGTTGCCGGACCACTTCGAGGAAACACCGTACTTCTTGACCATGTCTTCGAAGCCCTGAACCTTGGCGCGGGCCTCGTCGATGCTGACAGAGTGTGGTTGCGAGACCTTGATCGTGCTCATAGGCCGGCGAGTGTAGCTTAGCTTCGCCGTCTCCGTGGGAGCTACCAGCCGAGCTGCCGGGCCGCGAGCTCCTTCATGATCTCCTGCGCACCGCCGCCGATCGACAGCACCTTAGTCTCGCGGTAGAGACGCTCGACCCTGGTTCCGCGCATATAACCAGCGCCGCCAAGGATCTGCAGCGCCCCGTCGGCACAGAATTCATAACACTCGGTGGCCGCATTCTTGAGCAGGCAGACTTCGGCGACCGGCTGAGCCCCGGCATCGATCCTGGTGGCGATGTCCGCGAGAAAGGCCCGGGCCCCGTGGATCTTCGTCGCCATGTCGACGAGGCGATGACGGATGACCTGGTGGCGAATGAGCACCTCGCCAAAGGTCTCGCGGATCCTGGCATACGCAACGGCCTCGTCGAGGCAGACCTGGGCGGCAGCGACCGCCATCGCGGCGATCATCAACCGCTCGCCATTGAAGTTGCGCATGATGACTTTAAAGCCCTGATTCTCAGGGCCGAGCCGATTGGCGACCGGCACAGGGTAGTCATCAAAGTAGATCGCGGCGGTGTCAGAGCAGGCCCAGCCCATCTTTTTTAGGGGAGCCCGACTGAGCCCTGGGCGGCCCTCCTGGACCTCGATCGCCAACAGCGAGAGACCGCCAAGACCGGGCTCGCCCGTGCGTACGGCGGTCGTGATCACACCGGCGCGCATGCCCGAGGTGATGAAAATTTTCGCGCCGCTGACAACGTAATGATCACCTTTGAGACGGGCCCTGGTCTGCAAGTTGGCGACATCGGAGCCGCCGCCCGGCTCGGTAATCGCCAGAGCGCAGATCGTCTGACCCCGGAGGATCGGCGGCACCAATCGCGACTTTAGGGCCTCGCTACCGAAGTTCACGATCGGCGGCAGGCCGATGCCATGGCTGAGCAAACCGGCAATTAGACCGCCCGAGGCCGCCTGCATCAGCTCATCAACGACAACGATCATCGACCGCTGATCACCGGGCAGCCCACCGTACACATCGGGAAACCCAAGGCCGAGAAGGCCGAGTTCGCCGGCCCGCGCGTAGAGTTCGCGGGGAAACTCGCAGGCCACCTCCAAGGCGTCGATATTGGGCATGATTTCGCGACGGACAAAGCCGCGGACAAGACGGCGAAGCGCCTCCCGATCCTCGGCGGTGATGCTCTGTGAAGGCTCAGACACCCGCCGATTTTCGCACGCCGAGCACCGGAGCGAGATACCTCGATCGAACGACCTCCAGGGCGCCCTGAACTCGCTATAGTTCGACCCTGTGAACGAGCCTGAAAGCCCACATAAACGCCAAGCGGGCATCGCTGCGCGCCTCCGCAGCGCCACCTACAAAGGCGCCGATCGCTTGATGTACCGGGCCCTCCGCCAGATTTTCCTCAGGCAGCCCTTTCCGGTAACCACTGCAGCCGAAGTCGAAGCGCTCTTGGAGGCCGCCGATCGCTACTCCAACCCGGCGATGCTCCGCGATCCGGATCGCCTCTTTACGCCCCCAGAGGAGTTCCGACAAATGGCACCGGTGCGCAGCAAGGCGGTGCGCGGCGGTACGCTTAGCCACTTCCGCCTGCCGACGCCCTACCGACCGATCGACCCCAACTACAGCGACAAACTCCGCCGCTACGAAGGTGTACAACACGTACACGTCTTCGCTTGGCGTCACCCCAAACCGGCACCGCTGTCGATCATCCTGCTTCACGGCTGGGGCGTCGGCAATCGTCGTCTACACGAGGCCGAGTTCAACATCGGCACCCTCTTTCGCCGCCTCGGTCTCGACGTCTATTTTTACGTGGCGCCCTTCCACGGCCTCCGTCGGCCAGCGGGATTTCGCTCCGGCGAACTCCACCCATCGATCGACGTCATCCGCAGTAACGAGGCTTTTGTGCAAACCGTGCAGGAGTTGCGGGCTTTGATCACGATGATCAAAGCAGAACGTTCTGCGCCGATCGGGGTCATGGGATCGAGCCTCGGCGGCTACACCTGCGCACTGCTCGCATCGATCGACGATCGCCTCGACTTCGCAGTGCCTATCATCGCCCCGGCCTCGCTCGCCGACCTCTTCTGGGAGCGCAGCGCAGGCGAACCGGTACAGACCCGCGCCCGTGCTTTAGGTCTCACGATCGAGCGCTTCAGGGCCGCCTGGGCGATGCACTCGCCACTCTCCTATTCGCCGAAGATAGCGCTCTCACACCGCCTAATCATCGATGCGAGCGACGATGCCTTGGTGCCCCGCAGCCATGTCGACGCGCTCTGGGAGCATTGGCAGCGGCCTCGGCGCTTTGAGTTCTCTGGGGGGCACATCCTTCAGGTCGGCCGCAGCGCCTATATTCGCGAACTCTCGCGGTGGTTTCGCGAGCTCGGCCTCCTGCCCGCCAGCGCCTAAACCTGCCCCAAGAAACGGGGCTCAAAACGCAGATGCGCAGCGGCTTGCGCAGGTGCGTCGACATCGACACCCTTGCCGCTCCTGCGTGCTGTCTCTTAGGCTACCTGAGACCGCCAAGCGGCGGATGAGGTGAGACGTGGCGAACTTCTTCGACGACAACGACGACCTGCTCTACTACTTCGAACGCGGCATCGATTGGGAGCCGCTCGTGCGCCTGGTCGAGCACAATTTTGACGCTCCCGACAGCTACGAAAACCTCGAGGAGGCCCGCAGCACCTACCGCGACATCGTCACGATGGTCGGCGAATTTTCGGCCGATGAGATCGCGCCGGTCTCCTCCGAGATCGACCGTGAAGGCGCCCGCATGGTCGACGGCGAGGCTGTGCTGCCAGCGGCGACCAACCGCATCTTCGATCGCATGCGCGAGCTCGACCTGCACGGCCTAGCACTGCCCCGCGAACTCGGCGGCTTCAACTGCCCGATGGTCGTGCACTACATGGTCTCCGAGCTTATCGCCCGCGCCGACAACGGCATCATGACCCACTACAATTTCTTCAGCGGCATCGCCATGGCGCTGCTGCTCTACTCGATGCACGAGGGCACGACGACCTACGATCGCGAGACCCACGCGCTGGTCTCGACCCGCTTCGAGGCCGAGATCAAAGAGATGATCGCCGGCGATGCCTGGGGCAGCATGGACATCACCGAGCCCAACGCCGGCTCCGACATGGCCGCTCTGGTCGCCCGTGGTGTGCAAGACGAGGACGGCACCTGGCGGGTCAGCGGTCAGAAAATTTTCCTGACCTCGGGCCACGGCAAGTACCACATCGTCATCGCCCGCACCGAAGAGGCCAGTACGCCCGACGATCCAAAGGCGGGTCTCGGCGGCCTCTCGCTCTTCTTGGTGCCCGCTTACCAGGATGACGGAGAGGGCGGTCGGCGACGCCTGGCGACCGTTGATCGCCTGGAGGAGAAGCTCGGTCACCACGGCTCCGCAACCGCATCGGTCACGTTTGACAATACGCCCGCGCAGCTGATCGGTGAGCGCGGCCAGGGCTTTCGCCTGATGCTGCTGCTGATGAACAACGCCCGGATCGGTGTCGGCTTTGAGGCGATCGGCGCCTGCGAAGCAGCCTACAGGTTAGCCCGCCAATACGCTTCAGAGCGCTCGAGCATGGGCAAGACCATCGATCGTCACGAGATGATCGCCGACTTCCTCGAGGGCATGCGCACCGACATCCAAGGCCTGCGGGCGCTGGCGATCGAGAGCGCCTACTACGAAGAACTCCACCAGCGGAGCCGCGCCCAAGCGACGATCGAGCATGAGCCCGGTTCGCTCGACGCCCGCCGCCTGCAGAAACAGGCCCGCCGCTACGGCCGACGCACCCGCAAGGTGACGCCGATGCTCAAGCTGCTGGCAACCGAGCGCGCCGTCGATATGTGCAGGATGGCGATCCAGATCCACGGCGGCGTCGGCTACACCTCCGAGTACCGGGTCGAGCAGCTCCTCCGCGATGCAATGGTCCTGCCGATCTACGAGGGCACAAGCCAGATCCAGGGGCTGATGATCATGAAGGACAGCCTCTCCGGGATCATGAAAAATCCGCAGGGTTTCATCCGCGACCTCGCCCAGGCCCGCTGGCGTTCGCTCTCGGCCCGCGATCCGCTTGAGCGGCGGGTGGCCAAGCTGCAGTACCTCGGCTACAGCGCCCAGCAACATCTGATGCAGAAAACCGTCGGCGGCAAGCTCCGCGAACTCAGCAAGCACAAGGTCCGGGAGTGGTCGCATCGCCTGCGCCACGGCTGGGATCCAAAGCGAGACTTCGCCTACGCGATGCTGCACGCCGAGCGCCTGGGGCGGCTCCTGGGTGACATCGCGATCGCCGAATCGCTGCTCGGTCAAGCGCGCCGTCACGACGAGCGACGCGAACTCTTGGAGCGCTTCCTCGAGCGAGCAGAGCTCCGCTGCGGCGCCCTGCACGAGGAGATTACAACCCGCGGTGATCGCCTCATCGCTTCCCTTCGCAAAGCCGACGACATCGAAAGCGCTGCTCAGTAGCCAGCCCCAGGCACAGCTTGCGAGCTGCGCCAACCCTCAGCCGCTTGCGAGCTGCGCCAGCCGACACGGCCCGCGCAGCTCGCTCAATTTCTACGATCACCGCGCGCGAGCGGCCGCAAGATCTGAACCGCAAAACTCATCCGACCGCGATTGTCGGCGCTAAGTAGGCTCGCCCAAAGAACACGATGTTCACTCCAAATGGCCACAAACGACGTTTATTTAACGTGTATGACCTGCATCGGACCACGACAGACTTGTCAGAGTGCGACCCCCACTCGCCGATGCTAGCGTCCTGCCCATGAAGACCTTAAATCTACGTTCCTCGCTCCCCATCGCATGCCTCAGCGTGCTCCTCAGTCTCAGCCTCGGCGCCTGCGACAAAGAAGACGGAGAGAGCACCAGCGAAGGCAGCGCAAGCGAAGGCAGCGACAGCGACAGCAGCACCAGCGGAGGCAGTAGCAGCGACAGCAGCACCAGCGGAGGCAGTAGCAGCGACAGCAGCACCAGCGACGGCAGCAGCAGCGACAGCAGCACCAGCGACGGCAGCAGCAGCGACAGCAGCAGCAGCAGCAGCAGCGATACCAACACGACCTCGACCGGCACCACCGGCATGACGAGCATGTCTACTGGCAGCAGCGGCTCCGACACTGACACCGACACCGACACCGACACCACTGGCGATCCAGGGGCCTGCGGCGACTCCAAGCCGATCGCCGATTTGGTCACGTCCATGGCCTATCTCGAGTCCCAAGTCCCGCCGGATATGACCTCCGGTGGCAGCAGCGGCTCCTCGGGCGGCGACGACCTCGATCCCAATACGCTCTTTATCCATCTCTCGGATCAAGACTTCACCTGCAAGGATCCGAGCGCCATCCTGCAGTGCGGTCCCCACTGGGGAGTGACGATCGTGCTACCGCCGGAGCACCAGTCCCCCGGCGTCTATGCCTTTGGGCCTGGCGAGATCATCGGCTTTTTCACTGAGACCGCGATGGACGAGGGCGGCGATCAGTGTGCCTTTGGCGGCGGTACCTGGAGCGGCACCCTCGAGATCGTCGCCATCGACGATACTCTCGTCGAAGGTCGCTTTTGCAACGTCGATGAGCTGTGGGCCTGGAACAACCCCGAGCTAAACGGCACCTTCTACGCCGAGCGCTGCCAGTAAAAAATAGGCCTTCATCCAGCGCTCGAAGGGCGGCACCGCAATCGCGGCGCCGCCCTCGTACTATCTAGATAGTACGATCGATCGTACCCCGTCGATCACTGCGGCACGGGCACGACGATGTCATTGATGCCAGCGATATCGCCGCCACCTGGGTACCCGTAAGACGCGTAGTAATCGGTCCCCCAGACGACGATGCCAAAGATCCCGTCGCTCTCAGCGAGGTGGCGGCTGGTATCACAGCTGGTGCCCGGTGCCGGCTGACCACCGCGGGAGAGATCGATATGGGCGTACTCAAAGCGGCCGTCGCCCCCGAGCGGCATCCATCCAGAGACAACCCCCATGCACTCGACATTGACGTCGGCGAAGGTCTCGTCCTCCCCCTTAACGCGGACGAGCACCAAGTTCGTCGTCGCGTAGGTCGGATCGGTGAAGAACACGTAACGATCCTGGAACTGCGCCGGCGGCAGCAGGCTAACCCACTCTTCGTCGCCCAGGCCGCAGTTGCCCTGATTATTCGAGCAACCGGGGCGGAAGCTAGGCTGCGTGCCCGCCATGTACTGCGAGAAGAGGAAGGGATGATCCTCGTCCTGCGAGCTAACAATGAATACGTCGGTTGTCTCAAAGTCGACGACCTGCCCGGCGTTGATCATCGTCGGCACGTTGGGATCGGGCATCGGATCCCAGCTCAGCTCGGTGCCATCGACGGCGCCGACGATCCGGTAGGGCACGCTCTCGGGGGCCAGGCTGACCAGACGGGTGACAAGCCCAGCACCGACGTACTCGCTACCCAGCGCCTTGACGTGGGGGATCTGCTGATGCGCTGATTCACCGCCGCCTCCACCGGGTGAGGTTTTACTATCAATGCGCATGTACTTATTGCCGGTCCAGAGGGCGATGGGTTTGTCCGCCTCGATGATCGCCGCGACCGGATCCATCGGGTGACCAGCCCCGCTCCACTGCAGGATTTCGCCGGCGTTGAGCGTGTACTCCGTGGTGACATTGGCCGGCGCCGGATCGATGCCGTTGCCCCCCGGAAAATCTGTCTTTGGGGCCACCTTGACGATCGTGCCGTCCTCGTTGGCAACCACCAGGGCAAAGAGTTGGTTGCCGTTCGCACCCTTCTCGGGGGAGTTGACGACAAAGTTCTCGCCCCAGGAGGTCGCCGGAAAGAGCAGGGTCGCACTCGGCAGATAGGACGAGGCTCCACCGTAGGGCAGGATGTCGTAGGCGCGCACCGGCCGGTCCGTGACGATGCGGAAGGCCTTGCCCTTACCGGCGCCAGAGACCGCAGTGTCCTCGAGAACAGCCGGTGGAATCGGACATTCGAGGCTGGTGGAATTCTGGACGCCAGGACGATGCGAGAGGAAGAGGATCGCGACCTGATCGGGCGGCAAGCCCTCGGCCGGCAGCGGGTCGTACTGGGTATTGGGGGCGATGCCGCTGGGGATCCGGGCGTAGGCACTGGCGTCGAAGACCTGGCCATCGCGCTCGATCGTGATCTTGACGGAGTCCTCCCAGGTGTTGGCGAGGAATACCGCAAAGCAAGGGCCGCGCTGAGAAGCGTTGTCATCGCCGTTGAAGACGAAGGGGGGAGTTGGCGCCCAAAATTCACAGCCGATGGTGCCGTCGACCTGGGCGATCGCGTCGCAGATCGGCACGCACATCGCATCGAGACAGCCCTGATCTGGAGGACAGCTCTCGACCACTTGGTTGTCCTCATTGAGGATGTCTTTAAGGTCACCTGAGCAGTGGAGGATCGGCATCGGGTCTTCGGTGGTCGAGCTCGAACTGCTGCCGGTCGTCGGACCCTCCGTCGTGCCCTCCGTCGTCATTCCAGTCGTGCTCGTCATCGATGTGGACGTGCCCTCGGTCGCGCTCGCCGAGCCGGATGTATCGGTTTCGCCAACGGTCGATGTCGCCGTCGCCGTCGCCGTCTCCGTCGCCGTCGCTGTCGACGATGCAGTGAGCGACGTCATCCCGGTCGAGGCCGACTCCGCAGAGGTATCATCGCTCGAGCATGCGACGACGAGAGCGAGGCTCGCGAGACTCGCGAGGCTCAGAGGTCCGCCGGCAAAAACGGTCTTGATCAAAGAACTTCTCATCATTTGTATGTGCTCCAAACAGGTCTACGCCCGAGTATTGCAGCCATGCTCCAGTTTTGCGAACTCTCCCGAGGATCGAAAAAACGGAGCCCTTTCAGACCTCTCTAGCCATCGATCCTAGCCCTCGATCCTAGCGGACCGATCGCCTGCAAACGTCGCTCAAGATGCGAATCATCGCCGGCCCCCAAGTCCTCGGTCATGGCCCCCAGAGCCGACCTCGACAACGCTGCGACCGCTAGCCCTCGCGGCGAAGGCGGGCTACCTTGGCGCGCCCGCGTGGCCCCCCCCGACAATGCCTGCACAGACCTCGATCTCCGCGATCCCCGCGATCCTAAGGGCTCTCCGCAGCCGCCGACGCCTGCGGGTTCTCGGCGCAGAGGGGGGCTTTCTCGGCCTCCTGCTCGCAAAAGCGACAACCGACTTCGAGGCTCGCGGACCGCTGGTCTATGTCGCCCGTGATGATGCGAGCGCACGCACGGTGGCCGCTGATGCCGGTTTCTTCCTCGGCCTAAGTCCCCGCGAGAGTGCCGCCCCAGACGCTCGCATCCTGGTTATTCCAGAGAACGAGACCTCCCCCTACGGCGATGCGGCGACCGATCCCCGGGTGCTGGCTCAACGCATGGGCGCGCTCTATCGCCTACAGGCAGAGAGCGAGGGTTGGGGGGCCGCGCCGCCAGAGCTAGTGATCGTCAGCCTGCGCTCGCTGCTCCGACAAGTGGTTCCCCGCCCCGCCTACGCCGGTCTCTGCCGCCGCTGGCAAAAAGACGGCTGCATCGAACTCGACGAGGCCGCCCGCGATCTCGAGCGCGCCGGCTACCAACGCGTCGATATCGTCGAAGACGCCGGTACCTATGCGATCCGCGGCGGTGTCGTCGATGTCTACCCCGCGCTCGGTCGCTTCCCAGTACGCATCGAACTCTTTGGCGATGAGATCGAGCGCCTGCGCCTCTTCGATCCCGACTCGCAGCGATCGCTCCGGGAGGTCCACGAGGTGCTCGTGCACCCGGTTCGCGAGACCGTCTCGACCCTCGACGGACCGCTACAACCGGCGATCCTGGCCCTCGCCGACGAACTCTGCGTACCCTCTAGCAAGACCCGGCAAATCCTCGACAACCTCGGCGCGGGGCTCGACTTCTTCGGCAAAGAAGCCCTCACGCCCCTCTTTCACGGGGGCCTGGCCCCCCTCTGGGATTACTTCCCTGCGGAGACGCGCTGGTACGTCGACGACCCCGAACTGCTGATCTCGCAGGCCCACGAGATCGCCGCAGAGGAGCAAGAGCGCTACGCCCGAGCGATCGCCGACAAGTCCTTGGTGGCGCCGCCCGCCGATTTCTTTGTCGATCCCGAGCAGCTCTCTGAGCGCCTGCTCGCGCTGCCCGTGGTCGGCCATGGCCTCGATGTTTACGACCCCCAAGCCCCCGATGATCGCCGGCTCTTGAGGATCGGCCTCGACCCCCAGACCGAGCTCCGCGCCCACATCGAAGCCGCCCGCGCCAAG
>Ga0256845_1001126_pt1 | contig 22380 bp, 20 predicted proteins | sample RiftiametaG_FD_189101 | JGI IMG/M metagenome (GOLD analysis project Ga0256845, IMG submission 189101) | Tube worm associated microbial communities from hydrothermal vent at the East Pacific Rise, Pacific Ocean - Riftia | ecosystem: Host-associated > Annelida > Integument > Unclassified ... | reverse complement strand
ACTACTTTTTATAAAATTAATAATTGCTTTATTTTGAGATTCTCTAAAGCATTCTTTATAAACTGATTTATGTTTACCTATATTTCTCTTATTAAATTCGCTACATTCATAACCTACTTTTTCTTCCATATATTCATCTGATAGTGGAACAAATTTTATTCCTTTTACATATTTTAGAAATGACAAATCTTCTTGTTTATTAAAAGGGTCTCCTTTAAAAGCAAAAACAATTCCATTTATATATTCTGATTGTTTTAATTTATTTATTCTATCTTTATAAATTTTTTTCCAGAAATCTGTTCTTGTTTTATATTTTCCTGCAAAAGCTGGTGCAAATGCAATAATACCACCAATATCATACTTTAATTTTTGACCAACCAATAATGCTGTCCAACCACCTACAGAATGACCTGATATAAAAATATGTTTTTCAGGAATTCCACTTTTAACATACATTTCTATTTTTTTAATAATATCTTTTGATCTTGCTTCAGGTTTTGTTTCTATTGAATATTTAGAAAATTTAGTACCTACTTCCTTTGAACAAAAACCATCTAGTATAACTTGATTGTCTTTTATAGATTTTTTTGATAAATCTAATAACACATTTGGTATACCATATGGTGAATTAGGTTTATTAGGAGTACAAGGTGTTGGTTTTAAATTGTGACCTGAGCCTGGTGTAAAAATAACAACTATTTTTTTAGTTGGGTTATTAATTGAATAAGCCTCTTTTTCTTTAACTTTTGTTATTACATTGGGGTAATAAGTACTTGTTCCCATGCTTGTTGCACATCCACTAAATACTATTGCAAATAATACAATGGCACTTTTTACTAACAATCTTTTCATTTTTTTCCTTTATGTTGGATTTGTGTAAAACAGTTACGGTAACTTTTTATCTATAACGGTCGCGCTGAGCACCATTAAGTTTAATTTAAGAAAATACCGTCAGGTTTTTCTTGGATTAAACTTAATGTGTGACTCCTGACATTTGATGAGTGTAGCGAAGCGGAAACCAGCAAATGGCGGGTGGCACGTTCAGTGCTCAGCGCGACCGATGCGATGTTCCCGCAAAGCGGGGACATCGCATCTATTTATTCAATACCCATTATATACCCAATAACCTTAATAATAACATTATAAGGACAAAAAATACGTCCTCATATATCACTAAATTTATTAAAAATATTTCAAATTGCAATGTTTTTAAACTTTATTGATTTTTTTTACTATTATTCTTAAATATTTTATGTCCTTTTATTGCTTTACATGTAGATAATAGGACAAAATGTCTAGTATTTGTAGAAAATTTTATTAAAAGGACATAGCGTCCCTTAAGAGAAAGGTTTTAGTATGGAAGCTAAAAAGAAGTTATTGGATGTTGTTAGAGATAAGATTAGAGTTAAGCACTATAGTCTTTCAACTGAAAAAACTTATATACATTGGATAAAATCATATATACTTTTTCATGATAAAAAACACCCAATTAAGATGGGCAAAGCGGAGATAGAACAATACCTTACAAATTTAGCAGTCAAAAATAGAGTATCTCCTAGTACTCAAAATCAAGCTTTTTCAGCAATACTTTTTTTGTATAGAGAAGTTTTAGGTATAGACATGAGTGAATGGGACATCCAAGCTTTGAGAGCACAGGAGAGGAAACATATACCAGCAGTATTAACCAAAGAAGAAGTTTTTGAGATAATAGAAAATATAAATGGAGTATACAACCTTGTGGTATCTTTGATGTATGGTTGTGGACTTCGCATGAAAGAGGTTCTTAACCTTAGAGTAAAAGATATAGATTTTGGTTTCGATAAGATATATATTTGGGATAGTAAGTCGCTTAAAGATAGGACTATACCTTTACCTCAAAAGCTAAAAAGCAGGCTTAATATACAAATAGAAGAGACTTTAAAAATTCACAAACAAGATTTAAAAGATGGACATGGAAGTGTTTATATGCCATTTGCAATGGAAAAAAAATACCCAAATGCAAAGTATGAAAACAGATGGCAGTTTTTGTTTCCTATGACTAAAGTAAGCAAAGACCCAAGAAGTGGAATTATAAGAAGGCATCATATTCATGAAAAAACATTAGGAAGAAACATAAAACAAGCTTCACAAAAAGCAAATATAAACAAAAGGGTAACATCACATATATTTCGACACTCGTATGCAACACACTTGTTGCAAGCTAACATAGACATAAGAACGATTCAAGAACTACTTGGGCATAGAAGCGTAGAGACGACTATGGTCTATACTCATGTAGTTTCACAGATAAACAGAACCAAAGTTTTAAGTCCTTTAGACTTCTAAAGAACTTTTTCAAGCACAAAATGATAAAATCATATCTTCTATGCAACGCATAAGCTTCAGTGTGAGGAATTTTTAAGGAATTACTTCCTTAAAAAGGAGAAGTTAGATAAACCAAGGAACATAAAATGGAAATTGATGAGAAAAAAAAGAAAGCATTAGATTTAGCTATAAAGCAGATAGATAAGGCATTTGGTAAGGGTACGTTAGTACGTTTGGGTGAAAAAAACATAGAACCACTTGACTCTATAAGCACAGGTTCACTTGGTCTTGATATGGCTTTGGGGATCGATGGTGTTCCTAAAGGTAGAATCATAGAAATTTATGGACCTGAGAGTTCAGGAAAGACTACTTTGGCACTTCAAATCACAGCTCAAGCACAAGCAGGTGGAGGTATCTGTGCGTTTGTAGATGCTGAACATGCTCTTGATGTTAAATATGCTGGTAATTTGGGAGTTGATACAGATAACCTTTTGGTTTCTCAACCAGACTTTGGTGAGCAAGCTTTAGACGTTGTTGAGACACTCACTCGTAGTGGCGCAGTTGATTTGATAGTTATAGATTCCGTTGCAGCTCTTACACCAAAGACTGAGATAGAAGGCGACATGGGCGATACTCACGTAGGACTTCAAGCAAGACTTATGAGTCAAGCACTTAGAAAACTTACAGGTATAGTTCACAAGATGAACACAACTATTATCTTCATTAACCAAATTCGTATGAAGATAGGAACTATGGGTTATGGCTCTCCTGAAACTACAACTGGTGGAAATGCTCTTAAATTTTACTCTTCGGTAAGAATAGATGTAAGAAAAATCGCAACTCTAAAGCAGGGCGAAGAGGTCATAGGAAACAGAACAAGAGCAAAAGTTATAAAAAACAAAGTCGCACCACCATTTCGTCAGGCAGAATTTGATATAATGTTTGGTGAAGGCATATCTAAAGAGGGTGAACTTGTTGATTATGGTGTTAAACTTGACATCATAGATAAGAGTGGAGCTTGGTTTAGTTATGGCGAGATGAGATTAGGGCAAGGACGTGAAAACGTCAAAGCACTTTTAAAAGAGAATCCAGAAGTGGCTCTTGAGATTGAAACCAAAATCAAAGAGCAGATGGGGATAGGACAAGAAGTAGAGTTAGAAGAATCAGAGTAATTCTTCTTTACATGTAGATAATTATAGGGAAAAATGATGATATTCATAGATGAGATATACGCAGACGAAGTTTTAGACAGTAGAGGTAACCCAACAGTAAGAGCAACGGTAAAGCTAAGTGATGGCACAGTTGCAAACGCGATTGTACCAAGCGGAGCAAGTACAGGAAAAAGAGAAGCACTAGAACTAAGAGATGGTGATAACCGTTATATGGGGAAAGGTGTTTTAAAAGCCTGTGAAAATATAAATTCAACTATAGCAGATAACTTAATAGGCTTAAACCCTTATGATCAAGGTCTTGTAGATGGAATTATGAAAGAGATAGACGGAACTGATAACTATAGCTCTCTTGGAGCAAATGCAGTTCTTGGTGTTAGTATGGCAGTAGCACGAGCAAGTGCACAAAGCTTAGGACTTCCACTTTACAAATACTTAGGAGGATCAAACGCATTAGTTATTCCTCTTCCAATGTTCAACATCATAAATGGTGGTAGTCACGCAAATAACTCTGTAGACTTCCAAGAGTATATGATAATGCCTTTAAACTTTGATACTTTTAGTGAAGCACTAAGAGCATCAACAGAAGTCTATCATAACCTAAAAAAGATTATCGCAGACATGGGTGAAAGTACAGCCTTAGGCGATGAAGGTGGATTTGCACCAAACTTAAAAGATAATGAAGAACCTTTAAAAGTCATCATGCAAGCAATTCAAAATGCAGGCTATAAGCCAGGGGTTGATTTTGGGATAGCAATGGATACTGCAAGTAGTGAGTTTGCAGTTGAAGGCGGATATAGATTGGAGAGTGAAAACAGAACCATAACAAGTGAACAACTTGTTGACTACTTTGTGGACATGTGTAACAACTATCCTATTGTATCAATCGAAGATGGTCTTAGTGAAGATGACTGGGATGGCTGGAAGCTTATGACTGAAAAACTTGGAGACAAAATCCAAATAGTTGGAGATGACCTCTTCGTTACAAATGAAAAAATATTAACAGAGGGAATAGACAAAGGAATTGCAAATGCAATCCTAATAAAACCAAATCAAATTGGAAGTGTAAGTGAGACTATGAGAACAGTACGTCTTGCACAACGCAATAACTATAAGTGTGTAATGAGCCATAGAAGTGGTGAAAGTGAAGATGCTTTCATTGCTGACTTTGCAGTTGCACTAAACTGTGGTGAGATAAAAACAGGCTCAACTGCTAGAGGAGAAAGAACTGCTAAGTATAATAGACTTCTTGCGATAGAAAGAGAGTTAAATGGTAGTGAATTCTTGGGAAAATCTTTATTTAAATAATGAGTAAGATACTAGAAGAGTTTGAAGAAGAGATAGAGAAAAGAGATTCTAAAATAGTCTCTTTTTATCTTAAAATCTTCTCTCTTTTAGTGATTGTTATAGGATTTGGTATTTATGTAGGTGATATGCTATTTGGAAAAAGTTCTTTAGATGTTCTACTTAACCTACAGTCAGAAAAAGAGATACTTGAAAGAAGTGTAGACAGCTTTATAAAAGAGAATGCAGTTTTACAAAAAGAGTATTTTGAGCTAAAAGATTTAGATCCAGACAGTAAAGGACTTTGATGAGATATATTTTGACTGTTTTTATTTTGCTTAGCGTTTCACTAATAGCAAGAGAAAACCCTTTTGAAGCAATGTCGTCCTCAACTACGACAGGTAAAGCAACCTATAAAAAAGATACAAGAGAAAATTTTACAAGTGTAAAAGTACAACTACCAAGTAGTGCTAGGATACTAAAAGGTGTTGAGTTCCATTTTCAAAACTTAGATGGCTCTATAGAAAGCAAAAAAGTAGAAATTGGACAGAAGATAGACTGGCATGATGAGCTGATAGTAAAAAAGAATATACCTGATGTAATACATTTGGTTGCTCCAGCTTCAAAAAAAGCACAAGTAATAACACCGCAAACAACAGCACAAAAAATCAAAAAAATAAACTTCAAAAATATTGTTCTTTTTAGTATAGATGGCAAGTCTCTACATGTAAAGACAAAAGACAGTAAAATAAGAGATTTTCTAGTAACAAATCCATACAAAATAGTAGTTGATTTTAAAAGAGAAGTCTCTTTTTACACAAAACTATTTAACTTGAAAACAAGATATTTCAAATCAATAACTTTAGGAAAGCATAGTGGTTATTATAGAGTTGCTATAGAGCTTGATGGAAAGTATTTGTACAATAAACAAAAAGTAAAAGATGGCTATATTTTTACTTTGAGATAGTCTACATGTAGAGATTTTTAGCCTCTACATGTAAAAGAAGTTTAGTACTCCGGTGTTCTATCTTTTGGTCCAAGATATAGTTGTCTAGGACGTGCTATCTTGATAGTGTCTTGCTCTTTAAGTTCAATCCACTGTGCAATCCAACCTGGAGTTCTTCCTATTACAAATATAACAGCAAACATCTCTTTTGGAATCTTAAGCGCTTGAAGAATTACACCTGAATAGAAGTCTATGTTAGGGTATAGGTTTCTTTTGATGAAGTACTCATCACTTAGTGCAATCTCTTCTATTTTTTTAGCAACAGCCATTAATCCAGTATCTAAGTTTAGCTCTTCAACAAGTTCGCCTTGAATACCTTTTAAGATTTTAGCTCTTGGGTCAAAATTTTTATACACTCTATGACCAAAGCCCATAAGTCTAAACTCATCATTAGGGTCTTTTGCTTTTTTGATATACTTGTCTACATTGTCTACTGAGCCTATCATTTCTAACTGACGGATTACAGATTCATTTGCACCACCATGAGCTCTTCCCCAAAGTGCTGCTACTCCACTCGAGATACATGCATAAGGATGAGCATGAGTTGAAGCAACAACACGAACAGTTGTAGTTGAAGCATTTTGTTCATGGTCTGCATGAAGAGTGAAAATAGTATCTAGTGCTTTTATCTCAATAGGTTTTAGATCTATATAGTGATGAGGATAACCTCTTAGCATATATAGAAAGTTCTCAGTAAAACCTTTATTCATGTCAGGGTAGATGATTGGAAGACCTTGAGAATGTCTGTATGATAGAGCTGCTATTGTAGGAATTTTTGCTACAATTCTGTGTGCCATCTCCATGTACTCTTCAGGTGAATCAATATCAAGGTGATCAAAATAAAAAGTTGATAGAGCTGAAACAGCAGATGAAAGAATCGCCATAGGATGAGCACGATCAGGAAATGCTTCAAAAAGCTTCATCATTCCCTCAGGTATAAATGAACGCTTTTTCATCTCTTCACTAAATTTTTCTAGTCTATCTTGGGAAGGCAATTCGCCATGAAGAAGAAGATTTATAGTGTCAAGAAATGTTTTTTGTGTTGCAAGATACGCTATATCGTATCCACGGTACATTAACTTACCTTTTGCTCCATCTATAAATGTTATTTTTGAACGACAGTTTGCTGTAGATGTAAAACCTCTATCAAATGTAAACATACCTGTTGTCGGATAGAATGTAGAAATATCAACTACATCGGGTCCTACAGTTGGCTCTAGAATTGGAAAGTCATACTTTTCACCAGTTCTGTTGTCTGTAACTGTAATCGTTTTGTTTGGCATAAAAACTCCTCATCGTTTAATTTGTGATTTATTCATTATAGTGATAATACTATAAGTTTATTATAAAAATATGACTTTTTAAAAACTAATTTGTTTACTTTAGCTTAAATAGATAATCAACAAATTATGAATTAAGTTTTCTTTTATAAAGTTCTGTACAAAATGTTATGATTTTTATACCTATCATAGATACGATAACTTCGATGAGGGAGGCTAAAATGAGGGCAGAGTAAAGATGATTTCCTATGCTATGTGATTCGTAAGCTATGGTTGCAATTGCTATAGTTAGTGTCAATGGCATTGATTGAGAAAGAGCAAATCTAAAAATATCTACTTTCCCAAGGTACTCTAAAAAAACAAATGAAGATAACCCACGAGCTACTATCATAAGTGTTACTATAGAGAGGGCTGTTGGTATAACTCCTGATACTCCAAGAGTAAGAAGGTTAAAAGTAGAACCAATATAGATAAAAAATATAGGAACTAAAAAACCAAACCCAAAAGATGAGATTTTGTGAGGCAGGTCCTCTTTATGTTCAAAAAATGTAGCGATGAAGATACCAGCTATAAATGCTCCAAAAGCAATCTCTAGTTGCAGCCAAATCATAAGTCCAATCATGAGAGAAAATAGTCCCATTGAGAGTCGCAAGTCTTGTTCTTCTTTATCAAGATGAGGCATAAGATAAGTTTTTATCTCAGGGTACCACCAAAAAAGAACGTGAAGAAGTTTAAATATAACGACAATTCCACCAACTAGAAGAACTAGATAAGTAACAGCTTTATAAAGTTCAAATCCTATGCCAAATTCCAAAGCAGCACCAGCAAAAGTAAGTAAAGAGATACTTACAAGTTCCCCCATGCTTCCTACTATCATAGAGAGGTTCAGCCATGGAGTATTTTTACCATAGTCTTTATAGAGTGCTAATATAAGCCCAACAGAAAGTGTTGGGATGATGATAATCAAGATTTTATTCATATCGAGATATATAACAGATATAGTTGAGATGATGTACAAAAAGACGAGGTATAAAACACCTTTTTTCAAAAGTGATTTATCTATTTTTGTAAACATTTTTAAATCTACTTCTGTTCCTGCCATAAACATGAGGTAAAAGAAACCAACATGAGCGAGAAGCTCAAATAGATAAAAGTCAGTTATAAACCCAAAGTATGCAGCAAACATACCTAGTATGATTTCTAATGCAAGTGTAGGCATTTTGATGTATCTTGACAAAAAAGGTGACAAAAATAGTATCGCTGAGATTGTAAAGATAATCGAGACTTCAGCCATTTTTATCCGTTGTGAGTTTTAGCTATATGAAGACCAAGAGACTTTATCATCTGTTTGTCTTTGTCTGTTTCACAGCCGCTTGTAGTGAGATAATCTCCTATTACTATAGCATTTGCACCAGCTTCAAAAATTTCTTTTTGTCTATCTTTAAAAGTAATTTCTCTACCACCTGCAACCATGAGTTTAACATTTGGTAGTTCACTTCTAACCCACCTTATGAGTTCCAATGCTTTATCAACTTTAAGAGGTTCTACTTTGAGAGGTAGTGCAGGATTTGGATGAAAAAAGTTAAGAGGAACTGTTTTAGGGTTTAGCTCTTTTATAGCATTTATAAAAGAGACTCTTTGCTCTTCACTCTCACCAAGACCAAAGATACCACCAGTAACAAGGCTCAATCCAGCTTCATTGACTGCCTTACATGTATCAAATCGCTCTTGCCAAGTGTGTGTTTCACAAATTTGAGGATAATAATCTTCAGAACTCTCAAGATTGTGGTTATAAGAAGTAACTCCTGCTTCTTTTAGAGTTTTTAATTGCTCTAAATTTGCCGTTCCATTACATGCGATGATGTTGAAATCTGGTATCTCTTTTAGCACAGCACGAGTAGCTTCACAGATAAACTCTAACTTCTTTTTAGTAAGTCCTTTACCAGAAGTAACTAGGCAAAAACCAGTTGCCCCTCTGTTTCGATTTCTTTTTGCTTCTTCTAAAATTTGGGAGATACTTTTGTATGAGTATCTCTCTATATCTGCTCCATGTTTCACGCTTTGTGTACAAAACTTACAATCTTCATTGCAACTTCCACTCGAAACGTTACAGATGGAACATAAATATACTGTCATTAAAACTCTTCTTTGTGCTTACACTTAAAGCACTCATAGTAACGCTTTGTTTTGAGCTCTTTTTTGCCCATCATGCCTTCGCACTCTGGACACTTCTTGTCTGTTGGCTCAAAGTTTGCTATGAACTTGCACTTAGGGTAGTTTCCACAACCAAAAAACTTTCCACGACGTGACATACGCTCAACTATGTCTCCACCACAATCAGGACACTTTACACTTAGAATTATTTGAGGTTTTTTCTCAGTTTTTCCTAGGTTTTTAGTGTACTTACACTTTGGAAAAGTACTACATGAGATAAACTCTCCATAACGACCTTTTCTTTTTACCAAAGGCTCGCCACAATCAGGACAATCTTCGCCTGTAGGAATGACTACTTTTAAACTTTTGATATTCTCTTTTCCATCAGCAATTTTCTTCATAAATGGCTCATAAAACTCACCAAGAACTTCTTGCCAATCAGCTTTATCTTCGGCTATGAGGTCAAGTGTCTCTTCCATGTTTGAAGTAAATGAGCTGTCTACTATTTCTGCAAAATGCTCTTCAAGCATCTTTATAACAGTAAAAGCATTTTCACTTGGAATAAGCTGTTTTTTCTCAATAGTTATGTAAGTTCTTGCCACTAGTGTCGAGATAGTTGGGGCATAGGTTGAAGGTCTACCAATTCCAAGGCTCTCTATTTTTTTAATCAAACTCGCTTCACTGTAACGTGATGGAGGCTCTGTAAAGTGCTGATTAGCGTCTAGTTTACTCAAATCTATGTTTTGATTTAGTTCCAAATCAGGAAGAAGTTTATCTTTATCACTCACACCATAAGCCCTATAAAATCCATCAAAAAGTAGTTTTCTACCACTTGCTTTAAACTCACCGCTATCACTTTTAAAGATAATACTTTGTGATTCAAACTTCGCACTGTTCATTTGAGATGCTAAAAATCTGTTATATATTAGTGCGTAAAGTTTAAAATCATCTGGTTTCAAAAAGTCTTTTGCAATTTGTGGTGTAAAGTCTATAAGAGTAGGGCGTATAGCCTCGTGAGCCTCTTGAGCACCTTTTGCTTTTGACTTGTAGTACTTTGGTTTTTCAGGTAAATAGACTTTACCATAAGCACTTAGTATATGCTCTCTTGCATCCTCTATAGCTTCTTTTGCAACATTAAGTGAGTCAGTTCTCATGTATGTTATAACACCTTGAGTGCCTTTATGAGTTTTGACACCTTCATAAAGAGTTTGTGCGACCATCATAGTTTTCTTTGGAGAAAATCCAAGAGAACTTGAAGCAGTTTGTTGCAGCGTTGAAGTCATAAAAGATGGACTAGGGCTACTTTTTCTCTCTTTTTTCTCTATAGAAGCTACTATGAAATCTTCTGATTTCAATCTTTTTTGTATCTCTTTAGCTCTGTCGCCATTTGAGATTGTCATTTTTCCTATCTTCTCGCCATCAAACTTAGTCAAAATAGACTCTATGTTTTTATCAAACACAGCATCAAGTGACCAAAACTCTTGAGGTTTAAAAGCTCGTATCTCTTTTTCTCTATCGACTACTATTTTCAAAGTAGAGCTTTGTACACGTCCAGCACTAAGGCCTTTTTGAATTTTTGAAGCTAACAAAGGAGAGAGTTTATAACCAACTATTCTGTCTAACAAACGTCTTGTTTGCTGAGCATTTATGCTTGAGAAGTCTAGTTTTCTAGGGTTGTCAAGTGCATGTTGAATAGCCGTTTTTGTAATCTCATGGAAAACAATACGAGGAAGATCTTCAGGATTTTTGCCAATAGCAGTTGCTATATGGAAGCCTATAGCCTCACCTTCACGATCCTCATCCGTCGCGATGTAGATTGTATCTGCTTTTTTTGCCAAATCTTTTATCTCTTTGACAACTTTTGCATGATCGCGAGGAGTTCTATACTCAGGAACAAATTTCCCATCTTCTATCTTTATGCCAAAACTGCTCTTTGGCAAATCTCTTATGTGACCCTTTGAAGCAACGACTGCATAGTCTTTACCTAAAAAGGTTTTTATTGTTTTTACTTTAGTGGGTGACTCCACTATGATTAAGTTTTTCATCTCATTACCTATATATATGTAAATTTAGTTTTGGAATTGTAGCACAAATATATTAAATGGGGAAATTAGAGTCTATTTTAGTACCTAAAAAGTTTATTACCAAATCTTAGAAAAATCAAACTCTAGTTTCTCATTACACTCTTTTAGTTCAAATACGACTTTTTCACTAGTTGCATCACAAAGTTTTTTGTATCTGCCGTTGTAGAGTTCGTAGACTTTGGCTAACTCTTCATCTGGGTCTACAATGATGTAGTAGTTTACTCCCTCTTTTTCATATATGTCGTACTTTACATGTAAGTCTTTTTTTGCAGTTGATTTTGAAAGGATTTCAAATATGATTTTTGGGGCTTTTGTGATGTAGGCTTTGTTTTTAGTGTCTTCACAAATGACAGAGTTGTCTGGTTGGACTATGGTGTCATCTGAAATTTTCCAGTCTATTGGTAAAAAAGATTTACATTTATTGCAGTTTTCCAATATGTCTTCTAGGTTTCTTGCTATTTTACTACTAATACTTTGGTGTTTTAACATAGGAGCAGGACTCATAGAATACGCTACACCACCAATAATCTCCCAATTATCTTCCCATCTTAAGTAATCTTCATAAGTATAACGTGGTAAATAATCTAAAGCTCCCATAGTAGTTTCTCCATTTTTATTTAAATTATATCATAATCACTATAAAGTTTTTTCTCAACCCTCCGATTTAGTTTGTAAGAGAGGCAAGGATGCCACTCAAATTTAACAGATAAAAGGATTTATCATGGGTTTTAGAATTAACACAAACGTTGCGGCACTGAACGCTCACAGAAGTTCGTTGAACAACAACAAGAATTTGGACAATTCGTTAGCGAAGTTGTCTTCAGGTTTGAGAATTAACAAAGCAGCAGATGATGCATCTGGTATGGCTATTGCGGATTCTCTTCGTTCACAAGCACTAGGTCTAGGTCAGGCTATAAACAATGCAAACGATGGTGTTGCAGTTGTTCAAACAGCAGATGGTGCTCTTGATGAATACATCGGGATTATCAATACTGTAAGAACCAAAGCAATTCAAGCTGCATCAGATGGTCAAAATAGTGACTCTCGTGCTGCTATCCAAGCTGATATCGACAGACTTTTAGAAGCTGCAAATGGTATCGCTACAACTACTCAGTTTAACGGTCAAAAGCTTCTTGATGGTTCTTTTACTAATAAAGCTTTCCACATTGGTGCTTATGCAAATGAAATTGTTGGACTTTCAGTAGACAATGTTCAGATTGACGCTGTTGGTGCAGTAAAAAATGCAATCAATAATGGTACTATTGTTGATACACTTACAGGAACTGCAACAGCTGTTCAAGTTAATGATAAAACAGGTGCTTACCAAATGGGAAGTGTTTTAACAATTAATGGTACAGATGTTACAGCAACGCTTAACAAAGACCATGCAAATTCTCTTTTAGATGCTAGTAGTTTAGCAGCAGCTATCTCAGACTCTACAAATGTTCATGCAGTGGCAACTAATAGTTTACAAGGTTCAGCAGTTGTAGGTGCTGGTACTATTGCAGGAGATGCTACAGACTTTTTAAAGATTAATGGAATTGATATAGGAGCTGTTATTACAACAGCAAATGATTCTACTAAAGCTTTATCAGTAGCGATTAACAGTGTTTCAGATCTTTCTGGTGTTAGTGCTAAGGTTGATGATTCAGGAGTTATGACATTGACATCAAAAGATGGTGGTAACATAAGTATAGATTCAGGTGGTACAGGTGCCTCTCTTTCAAACTTTGCATCAAATGTTACAGCTGTATCTAGTGCTGCCAATTCTGCAGTAACAGGTGCAACAGCTCTTGTTTTGACAGCCGGAGAATTAGTAATCAATGGTGTTGATATGGCAGGTACTTATGGAAGTACAGGTGCAACAGGTAGTCAAATTAGTGATTTACAAACAGCTATCAGAAAGATAGATGGCTTAGAAAATTCAACTGTTTCATCAGTAGGAAGTATTCACTTAAAAAACAATACAGGTATTGATATCAACGTTGCAGACAATGGTACGCAAATAGACTTCGCTGTTGCTGCACAAGGTATTTTTAATAGTTCAGATAAGGGTTCAATAACAATGTACTCAAATGATACTATTACTGTTGATACTACGGATTCAAAAGGTAATGTGATGAATGATCACCTTGGCTTTGATAAGTCAACTCTTAGAGTTTCTGATGGTGATGATCGTCTTAGTACTATAGATGTTACAAGTAGAAGAAGCGCAGAACTTTCTATCTTGGTAGCTGATAGTGCATTGAAGCAACTTGATGCTACAAGAAGTGATCTTGGTTCTGTTCAAAATCAACTTGAATCAACTATACGTAACATCTCTGTTACTCAGGTAAATGTTAAAGCTGCTGAGTCAGGAATTCGTGATGTTGACTTTGCTTCAGAGAGTGCAAATTTCTCTAAGTTTAATATTCTTGCACAATCAGGAAGTTATGCTATGAGTCAAGCAAACGCAGTTCAACAAAACGTTCTTAGACTTTTACAGTAGTAAAAGTTTAATAAGCTACAAAGTAGCGTAGAATGTTTCTTTTACACGCAATAATTAGTTTTATTGCGTGTTCTTTTCAATTCGGTTCTCACCATAAACTATATATACTTTTAGTGTTTGAATATACATAACTAACATCTTTTCTATCTGTTTTAATAGAGTCTTATTGATATACTTTATATGCTTTTTGTGATTACTTAACTCTTTTGTATTAAATAAATCAAAAATATATGGAGATATGAATCGTATATAATAGTACATGACATTGTTTATATCAAGTACATCTTCTTTATCTTTACCTATCAATTCATTTATGAGTCTCGCAAGATTTATCATAAAAGAATCTAAGCTACTATATGATTTAATACTCATTTGTATTTGAACAATCTTATATAGCCTATCTGCTTCAGATATTGACTTTTGTAAGTTTTTTATGTCATTTATATTTGCATATTTTTCACTAATAGGTTGAAATATAGACAATAAATTCTCTTTATGACTCTTTGAATTTTTATTGATATCAGATATATTTTCCATGTTAATATCATTGATTTTTGTTGGCATAGAACCCTCTAAAAATGCTCCATTATTTAGGTTGTATACATTTTGAGAGTTAGATTTTTTAAGATTAGTAATAATACCAAAATCAAAAATAGAAATTTTAAATAATGGTAAAGTAGGAACAGATTCTAAAAAATTTCCTCTTACATGTATAATACTTTTTCCTAGCTGGGTATTGTAAATATTTTTATTTTTATCATCTGTTATTATCCCTTTTGGTTCGTATTCTTTATTTGAATAGAGCTGTTTTGTATCTGGATCTAAAGCTAAATCTAATCCTAAAAGATATATGTTTTTAAAGCCAAATATTAATAGTAATCCATATATAGTTTCTCCTATACTAGGAGTTGAGAGTGTACCAAAGTCTTTTTTGTAATTAGTTGTAGATTCAAAGAAATATATATTATCTTTAGCTATTTTATTTACAACGTTTTGATTTACCATAGATGAGAACAAGAAAGGTGTATCTGCATAGTCTCTATCTATATCAATACCTTGAAAAAATTTCATTATTATATTACTTGAGTCGATATTAACTACAACATCAGGTTTGATGTCATGTGCATCCAGTGTTTGCAAGGCAGCAAGAGCAGTAACGATTATAAATTTATTTTGATTTAACTTTAACCACTCAATGTTTTTTTGAAGTGATGGACCAGCTGCTATAAGGATAACAGGTTTATCGATATATTTATGACTAGTCACTTGTTTTGAAATATTCATATAATTATACCCCTCTATGAGATAAGTAGGAGTTCGCAAAAGGTTTCTTAGTTTAATTGAGTATGGATATGTTATATAGTCCTGTGTGATTATAAAATTTTGAATAATTTTTATTTTATCTATATAATTATCAGAAAGTATAGTATATTTTAAAAATTGATTATGATTATATCCTGCAGTGAAGTATCTATCAAAAGTGCTTTTAAATTCTGCTTCACTTTCTGATAAAGAATAAAATACTGCTGTTGTTTCAAATACTTCAAAATAAGGAATTGTAAAAAGTGATAACTTAAAAAGCTCTAAATCATTTTCTATAATCAAAACTTTAGAGGCTTTAATTTTTTCTTGAATCATCTCTATATGCTTGCCAGTACCAACACCAAAAAAAATGTATTTTTCTAGTTTTTTTAAAGTATTTTTCTTTGACATAAATTGATTTGCATAGTAAATAATGCTAGATGTTGCATATAGAGAATTTTCTATTACATCTCTTGTATCGTTGAAAACTTGTGCATGTTCTTTAGTTATTGGTGTTCTATAAAAAGTTTCTATTACATTGTCAGTTTTAGTAAAATTAACTTCTTTGGCAACTTTTTTTGACACATCGTCACTGTTAGTATTGTATATGAATTGTTTACTAGAAAGCTCTTGGATGTCAAAATAACCATCTTTGTACTCAAGTGCATATTTTTCTTTGTATTGACCTGATTCAATAGCCATATTTAAAAGGTTGATTTTTTTGTAAATTTTAGGATGCTTTTGAGCAAAATAATTTAGATTTGACTGATATGTGCTTAGTGCTTTTTCTTCTATAGATTGCATATATAAACCTTATGTAGTTTAGGTCATATTAAGCAAAATTTATTCCTTTAAGAGTATTTGTGCAAGTTTAAAGTCGATTTCACTATCTATATCTATAGAGTATTTTCTATCCATATTATAGGCGAAAATATTGTTTTTTAAGAAAAAGCTTTTTTCTTCTAAAAGTTTTTTAGTTTTACAGATATATATGGCACCATTGAGTCTATAGTATGGTTCAAAATCTTGTCTTCTTTTGTTTATGATTTCATTTTTGAGGAAATTATTCATAGATAGAGTATCGTCTAAGGTATTTGACCACAAAGGAGTATGTTCCATCTCACAAACTGAGATGATAGCATCTGCATTTTTTTCTTCCAAAAGCTCTATTGCCTTATCTACATGTAGACTACTTCTTAAAGGAGAAGTGGGTTGAAGTAGAACTATATAATCATAACTTTCTATGTTTTCAATAGTATGTTTTATGGCATCAAAAGTAGTAGAATTATCTTGTGCTAAATGAGAAGGTCTTTTTATGGTTGTAGCATGGTATTGTTTTGATATATCTAGTATCTCTTTATCATCACTAGTAACTACTACTTTATCTATATAACGGCTTTTTAGCCCAGCCTCTATGCTCCATGCTATAAGAGGTTTTCCTGCTAAGTTTAGTACATTTTTTCTAGGTAGGCCTTTACTTCCTCCTCTTGCGGGGATAATTGCCAAAAATGTTTTATTTTTTAGCATCTATTTGATATCTCTGCTATTTAGTTCTTTGTCTATAGACTTTAAAAAAGTATCTAATATTTTAATGTATATATCTGTATCATCAAAATCATCATGAATTATAGAATATCTACCTTCAACAGCATACTGTGTTAGCTGTGATAATTCTTCTTTGTTATCAATTTGTATTGAATTATCATAAGCAATATTAATTAATTCTCTAATATTATGATTATGAGGGAATTTTATTTTTTTATAATCCAATAGTGCTTTGACCAATTTTTCTGCACACTGTTGTAAATGAAAATAAACAACTTCTAAATCTAACTCAATATTTCCATTTTCAAATGATTCTAAAATGACTTTAGCTGTATTTAAATCAACTTTAGCTTTTTTATATAATATCTCATATTGTTTTAAGAATTTTCCCATAGCAATATTCCTCTTTTATCTATGTCATAATATACTGAGTTTATCTCTTTTGAATAGAATTCATATTCATCTATTTTTGGATTTAAAATATCTTTTCCTATCCTTATGTCGCTAAGAAGATTGTCTATTTTGGCTTTTTCTTCCCATTTGTTTTTGTAGTCTTTTTCCACTACACAAATATCTAAATCACTATTTTCCGTTGGATTCCCATAAGCGTAACTTCCAAATAGTATAATTTTCTCAGGATTTAATGTCTTTAACCTTTCTACTATAAGTGGTTTTATTTTTTCTATATTAATCATATATTTGCCTTCATATATTTTTTATAAGCTAAATACTTTACCATATTCATTATTTGCCTTTTCATATTCTTCAATTCTGCCTATGTCGAGCCAATACTCTCTAAGAGGAAAAGAAATAACATTTTTATCTGTGTCTATCAGTTTTTGAAATAGTGTTGGCATGTCGTAAAATTCTTCTTTTGGTATGAGGTCAATGCACTCTGGATTTAACATGTATATTCCTGCACTAACAAAAAACTTATGAATAGGTTTTTCTACTATAGTAGTTATGTTACTATTTTCTATATTAACAACCCCATAAGGCACTTGAAAGTCGTACTCTCTTACACACATCGTAGCTGTTGCGTTGCTTGATATGTGAAACTCCAGTAGGCTATCAAAGTTTACATTTGTTAAAAGGTCACCATTCATGACAAAAAATGGTTCTGTTAATTTGTTTTTTACTAAACTTAGTGCACCTGCTGTTCCCATTCTTTTGTTTTCATCTATGTACTCTATGTTTACTCCAAAGTTCGAGCCATCTTTGAAATACTCTTTTATAATCTCTGATTTGTAGTTTACACTTAATATTATATTTGTAAATCCATGTTTTTTAAAGTTTGCAATGATGGTTTCAAGAATGGGGCGATTTCCAACTTGTAGCATAGGCTTTGGAATGTCTTCTGTAAGTGGCCTAAGTCTTGTTCCTAAACCTCCAACCATGAGAACAACTTTATTTGTTTTGTTTTTTGGTTTTATTAGTTCATCAACCTCTTTTACATCTATAAGCTTACCTTGTTTGTCTACGATTGGAATTTGGTATAGCTTTTTCTTGATAGCAACTTCAAGTATCTTCTCTTTTGTATCTTCTATCGTACAAACTGTTGGTTTGATATAGGCTATATTTTCAATGCTCTTATCAAGAGAGATGTTTTTAAGAAGTGCTCTTCTGATATCGCCATCGGTAAGTGTTCTTATGAGTTTGTGATTTTCATCAACAACTAGAGCAATTCTCATAGCACCTGTGTCAATTATCTGCATAGCCTCTTTTATGGTTGAGTTTTGTTTTAGTAGTATATTTTTATAGTTTTTCATTTTATCTCTTTTAAAAGCATAAAACTTTCTGCATAATCACAATTACATGTAGCACCTCTAAATGTTGCTAATGCTCTTATGTTTTTTTCATTTCTAGGAAATGGTTGTTTTCCTATCTCACTTTCAAAAACTTTCATAATTTCTATTTTTTTCTCTAAAAATTCCGAAATATCTATAAATACATTTGGTACAAAACTATTTTCACTGATACTTGGTGCAAATTCTGTTTCACTTAGTGTTTCCATCATATATATACTTTTAATAAAAGGATAACGAAAAGATTTTGTACAAGCAAAACTCGCTTCAAATATTCTTCTATGGTCACTATGAATGTCGCCTTTAAAAGGGAGGTAAATAGTGCTTGGTTGAATATCATTTACTACTTTTGAAATTTTGCTTATGAGACTACTCATGCTATATTCATCTACTTGCATTGTTTGTAATTTTAAGTTTGTTGTTGTTTTGAAATTATACAAAGAAGAAACTTTTTTTATTTCATTTTGTCTTATGTCATAATAAGAGTGATTTTTATCAAGTACAGTACAAATTAACCAATGAATTTCATCACCATTTGCTTTATGTTTTAAAAGTGTTCCTCCACATCCTAGCGTCTCATCATCAGGGTGAACTGATACAATTAATATTTTTTTCATTTTATTTCCAATATGTCTTCATTTTTAAATAATAATTCTTTAAAATTATTATTCTTAATTAATTTAAATGCTTTCTTTGCACTTTTGCCTTTACCATAAATATTGTTTATATTTTTCAAGTTTTTTTGAAATGATTCTGCTAAAACATCGTTAATCGCTTTTATAATCTCTAATGTACTCCCATTTGTAAATATGACATTATCATTTGTTTTCCGTCCAGTTTGCCTAACTCCTACATTTATTGCGGGAATGGGAATGGATGCTGCTTCTAAAACTCCTGAAGAAGAATTACCAATAATAAATTTTGAGTTTTTATAAATAGAAATAAAAATATCTCTTGGAAGGCTTCTGTAAAATAAAAAATTTTCATCATTTTTATATTTTTCTATCATTTCAATAATCTCTTTATTTCCTGGGTCAATATTGGGATAACTTACAAATGTATTTATTTTTAGTTTTTTTAATCCAAGTAAAATATTTTCAAATATTTTACCAGATTGTAGTCTTTCTATTGGAATTGGATGAAATATTAATATTGCAAAAGAGTTAAATCCTATTTTTATATTGAAATGATTTTTTATCTCTTCAATTGTTATTGTGGGTTCATCTGTAAATTTATCTAGTGCAATACTCCCTATATTGTAAATTCTTTCTTTTGATTCTCCCATTTTTATTAATCGTTTAGCATGTTCATTAGTAGAAACCATATGTATGGTTGAGAGTTTTGATGTTGCGTGTCGAATTGGATTATCTATATGTGAATCTTTAACATGGTCACCACCAAAAAAATGTATAGTAGGGATCTCTAAATATCCTCCTATAATAGAAGCTATAATAACTTCTTCTCTATCTCCAGCATACAAGATTATATCAGGTGCATAATTTACAATAATATCTATTGTTTCTTGAAGTAATATTGCAGCAGATTTTACCCTAGAAGCTTTAGTGTTTGAACCAATTAGTGTTTCAATTTTTGCTAAAATTTTTAAGCCATCATTTTCTATATCTTCTACAGTATAGCCATATGCCTTTGACAGATGAGCGCCTGAAACGATCAATTTTAAATCTATATCTATATCTGCATTTAACATAAAGTACAAACTACTCAATAAATCATATTCTGATCTAATTGCTGTAAAAGCTAAAACTTTTTTTTTCATTATTTAACCTCTATCATATTATATACTTTTTTAAATTGCATACCTGAATCAAGAGCAAATTTTTTATCAATTTGACGATCTCCATAAAAAATAGTTTCCTCTGGATTAATGTTTAACAATTCAGTAGCTTTTACGTTAGGTTTATGATATTCGCTCGAATAACACCCTGTAAAAATGACATTAGATTTTTTAAAGAACTTCTCTAAATTTAATGCTTTGAATTTTCTTTCTTGTAATTTACTGTTGCCATCGGTAACTAAAAAAATAGTGTAATATTGTTTAAAGTATTTCAAGATTTCAATAACCCTTGTAGATAAAGATAATGTAGGCTTATATTCTCTAAATATATTTAGAGCTTGTTTTATAAACTCTTCTTTTGTAGTATTAGTCAATGGATATAAACTATACACTTCATCAAAAATTTTATTGTAAGAACTGCCTTTTTCTAGCCATCTAAATATCATATATTCATATACTTTGTCATTTAAAAAAAATAGATTTGATATTTCAGTATATGGCTGTACAATGAAATCAAACTCATCATAAAGTGTACCATCCATATCAAAACCTATATATTTTATTTTATTTGAAAAAACATTCATCATAATACCTAGCCATTTTAAGACCATAGTTAATTTTTTTAGGGACTATTTTTTTGTCCTTAATTATATTATCTACTATTAGCTTTATCCAGTTTTCAGTTGCTGCAAAACCTAGCGCCATTCCTCCTGCTATTCTTGGGTTGACCTCTATAAAAACCAGTTTATCATTTATTGTTTTAAACAATTGAAAATTAATAGGACCTATAAATTTAATATGTTTAGATATTTTTATTATTAGATCATCAATTTTTTTATTTTTAACTACTACACCTTTTGTTGATTTACCTTCTTTTACATCAATTCTTTCTCTTGGTACTATATATATTGCTGTACCATCTTTGTTAAATAAAGTATCTACGGTATATTCCGTGCCAGTTATTTTTTCTTGTGAGATAAGATTTTTCATTGAGAAATTATTTTTATAAGTATTTTCAAATATGCCACTTCCTCCTCTACCAAGTCTTGGTTTTATTATTTGGTATATATTTTCTAAGCTAGTTTTTGGTGTTTGAATACTTATTGATTTAAAAAAATTATACGTATTCCATTTATCTTGAAATATATTTATTGTTTTGATAGGTGATATTATAATAGTGATTCCATAATTGTGAAATTCATCAACTTTTGTTGCCCAGTCAATCATGGTTTCATCTAAAGAAGGAATGACAATATCTACATGATGCTTTATTAAAAGATTTTTTGTTTTTCCCCATAACTCTTTATCACTGGTTTTTGGCATTACTATAAAATCATCACATAATGAGTGTGCATGATTAAAAATAGAAATGTCAGAGCCAATGACTTTATGTCCAGCTTCTTTAATCGCTTGAATCATGTATAGAGATGTTAAACTTCCTGTTGCTTCAATAAGTATATTCATTTATTATTCCCTATAATAGTCTTTGTATTGTTTCCATATTTTTCATAATTTCCTCGCAATGACATGGAATCTAGATATTATAAATTTAGGATTTAATTCATCTTCTTTTTTTATATTGTATAACTCTACAATTTCATATTTATTTCCAATTAATTCTTTAATTTTATCTATATTAAAATATGTTTGTATTGTTCCTTTTTCATGACTTTCTTCTACAATTCTTTCAAAATTAGTAGAGTTATTGCATGAACTATCTTCTGTACTTATTAGATCAAAATATATAAGTCCATTGTTTTTTAAAACACGAGCCAGTTCATCTATTCCTTTTTTTGCAACTTCAAATGGCATACTATCCAATACACCATGAGATAGCATAAAGTCAAAATATTTATCTTGATAGGGTAAATCAGTTATATTTGCAACAATTACCTTACTTAATAAATCAGATAATCCAAGTGCTTTAAAATTATGTTTTGCTACATTTATAGCTTCTTGAGATAAATCAAATCCATAGCCATCAAGATTAAACTCTTTTAGCAGCTTTATATGTCTTCCTATTCCACAACCAAAATCCAAAACTTTAGGAGTTGCTTTATAATCATTTTGGTCCAAGAACTGATCTAGACCTACTCTTTTTCTAATATACTTTGATATAAATCTAATAATATCTTCATGTGGATAAAAAACAAAATTATCTCTG